>Ga0115570_10001366_pt1 | contig 19717 bp, 20 predicted proteins | sample COGITO_mtgs_1205_3_FD_87294 | JGI IMG/M metagenome (GOLD analysis project Ga0115570, IMG submission 87294) | Pelagic marine microbial communities from North Sea - COGITO_mtgs_120524 | ecosystem: Environmental > Aquatic > Marine > Epipelagic | place: Germany:Helgoland, sampling site Kabeltonne... | reverse complement strand
TTCTTTAACGACATAAAGGATTCCTACCCTGTCAACGAGAATGTAAAGAAGCCTACCTTTAAGAAGAAGATATACTACGGAGTTGAAGAGATGGTGTTCGGTCAGTTCATTATGGTCGAGCAAATACTCACAGGCAAGGCAGGCATCAACAACCACACCGCGGACCTAGAGCTAGCGAAGCTGCTTATAAGACCCGCTGAAGACCTTGTATTCGACAACGAGGACGGACATAAGGAGATAGCTAACGAGGAAGACATCCTGTCATACGACCTAAGGGAAGTCTACTATGTTCTTAACAGGTTTGTTAACCGTAGGAATAAGACTATGTTTCAGGACTACTCAGGTGTGTTTTACGACCCCAAAGAGGAAACGGAAGAGGACGAAGGTAGTGTGCCTGACGACGGGCCTAACTTTCATCAGCAGTGGTATTACTACTCTCTAGTGCGTATGCTCGCAAACGAAGACATAACCAAGTACAACGAGATATATATGCTACCTATGAAAGAAGTGTTACCTGAGATGAGTTACTTGTCACAGAAACGCAAGATTGAAGAGGCCGAGCAGCGTAAGCAACAGGCACTGTCCAAGATAAAATAATTCGTAAATTATAAAAAGACACACCTTATGAATAACTACATTTCGACATTCTCTAAAGACTTGAAGAATTTCGCGGACGAACACCGTATGATTGATTCCGTTAAGTTTATTAGTGGTGAGGCTGAGTTAGACAATATGGTGTTTGATGTAAAGACTTTGCTAGTCTCTATGCTGTCTGCAAATCTAGACAACGAGGACGGTCGTCCTGTCTATGACGTTGAATACGTTATCGCTATTATAGACAAATCTCCTAATGGACTTTACGGTAACAGCTCTACCGTAGAGGAAAACCTTTTTGTTATGAGTCAGTTGCAAGACTACTTACAACAGGAAGGTTGGAGCGTTGTTTTTGGTGACGTAGACATACAGGGTAATTGGGATGCTTCAGGAGACTTAGTAGCTACCATAGGCTCTGCAACAGCGCAGTTCGGTAGAGGTATGAGCGGTGAACTAGCAATGGGTGAGATAACTCTTTAATGGCTAGCATAGGTCAGTTTAAGAACAGGGCTAAGGTAATAATCGTAGCCGCTGTAGGCAAGGAGTTTAAGAAAGCTCAGATAGTTGCTAGGATAGTAAAACAAGCGAAGCAAGAAGGCCACGTAGCAACAGGAAAGTTAGTAGAGCCTAGGTCAACTAGAAGTATAACTCCCTTTGCAGACGACAGGTGGTTAATTAGAAAGGATGCCGTTATAGTTAGTGCTGTTAAGATTCCTAGCGGTGAGTATATGATAAGCAACGTAACAGTAAGGGTTAGATACGGACTAAACGGTAAGTATCAAAACCTGTCTCAAGCATTCGCGAGCGGTAAGAAGTGGTTTCCACCTGTAAACGCTATAGCGAAATGGATAGAAGCTAAGAAGGGTCAGGGACAGTTCTCTGACGTATCTCATAAGAATATAAAGAAAGTTGCGTTTGCGATAGCACGTAAGCAACAGGAAGACGGAATAAAGAAGACTAAGTTTGCAGACGCATTCTTCGATAAGAGAACAGGAGTTGCCCCCACATTAAGGAAAGGCATTGCTAAGGCATCTAAGAGACTAGAGATTCTATATGCTACATCTATCGAGAGGTCAATACTTAAAATGATACAACTATAATGGCTCAGACAACAAAACAATTAGCCGCTAATCTAGACGGTATTTCAGCAAAGGTAGCTAAGCTAAAACTTGAAATGTCGAAGCTCGACAAGGGCACGACTGAATACAAGACTAAGCAAAGAGCCTTAAACCAAGAGCTAAAGAGAGGTGAGACGGCTGCTAATAAACTAGCTGTTGCACAACAGAAGCTAAACACATATAACAAGCGTCACAAAAAGTCTGTAGACGCAGGTACTAGGGCACAGAAGCATTGGAACGCTACTCAAGGAAAGAGTGTTATAGCATCTAAGAGAAGTGGTGGTGCATTACGCGGTCTAGCTAAGAGGATGACTGTATTAGGTAAATACCTATTTGCTTCCGCAGGTATCGCGGCGGGTATGGCTCTTTTGAACGAGCTATTTATAAAGTCAGCTAAGAGAGCTATTGCACTAGAGAAGGCTATCGCAGACGTTGGTGCTGTAGCGGGGCTTACCACGGAAGAGATGGCTAAGCTAAAGAAAGTCGCAGAGGACACCGCAGGTGCTACCTCTCTAACGGCTATCGAAGTTGTTGGTCTACAAAAGGAACTAGCTAAGTTAGGTGTAGGCATAGACGATATAAGTAACCTCACTAAACCTATAGCACTATTGTCTCAGGCACTAGGTACTTCAGGTGCGGCTACCGCAGAAGCTCTACAGAAAATACAAAACCAATTCGGTTTAACATCAGAACAAGCAAACATAACAGCTAACGAGATTGTTGGAGCTGTAAACGAGTCGGCACTTAATATGGGTGACTTGGCTACCGCTATGCAGTATGTTGGACCTATCGCTAGACAGGCGGGGCTGACATTTGCTGAGACAGCATCTATGTTAGGTGTATTAGCTAATAATGGCTTTAGCGCATCTAAAGCAGGTACAGGTCTTAGAACTATACTTATAGAGTCTCAGAAGGCGGGTGTGCCTTTTAACGAGTTTATGGAAGAGTTAGCGGCTAATGGTATATCTGTTGCTGACGCTACCGAGCAGTTCACAAAGAGGGGCGCTGCTGCTGCCGTTACATTTGCTACTCAGTACGACGAGGTGAAAAGACTTAATGGAGAGCTAGAAGACCACGACAGGTTATTACTTGCTAATGCTAAACAAATGGGTTCTACTCAGGGTCAGATAGACCTTTTGGCGTCTGCTTACGACAAAGCCTCTACTAGACTAGGCTCTTGGATAACTAATACAGAGTTCTTCATAGAGCTTATAGAGAAGCTAGACCCTGCGGTTGCAGGTCAGGCTAGAGCATATAAAGCACTATCTAACGCAACAGACAAAGGTAAAGATGGGTTTGACGACCTTACTAAATCCTTAATAAGCTATAAACAAGCAACAGAAGGCGTAACACAAGCCGAAGCCCTTGAAGCACAGGTGCAGTTCTTAAGAGAGGGCACTCAGCTTGACGAGAATAGAATTTTACTGCTTAAGTCACAGTTTACCACAGCTAAAGCGAAAAACCAACAATTAACATTCTCTAATTTCCTACAGGCACAGAGCAACGAGCTGAGTAAGGACGCGGGTCTATTGCTAGAAGGTATAGTTGGCTTAGCTGCTGAGAGAGCTAACGAGGATACCAAGGCTAAGATTACTGCTGACGCTATGAACAGTACCTACGCGGACACGGTGGAGGTTCAAGAGGAGTTGAACAGTCTAGCACTTCGCGGTAGAATGACCGAAGAGGACAAGGCTAATGCTTTGGACCTAGTGCAGAGACGTATAGCCGAGTCTACTAAATTACTAGCAGCATCTAATGACTTAGACTCTAACAAATTGTACGAGAGACGTATAAAGCTATACGAAGACTTGGAAGAGGTTATAGAAAACACAGCCAACACAGAGAGCGCTGCTGACAAGGGTGGTCGGTCAAAGGCTAGGTTTGACCTAGAGAATTACAAGATTATGCGTGACGAGAGACTTCAGGAGTTGGCCGACAGAAGAGCTTTTGAGCTTCAGGCCGCTAAGACTGCTGAGGAGAGAAACGACATAGAGATAGAGTACAGTCAGACTGTAGCTACCGTCAACAGAGAGGCCGCTGAAGGATTATCTAAGGTAGATGCTGCGCTATACTCTAACAAGGTGTCTATCGAGAATACTATAGACTCTTGGACTGCGCTAGGAAACGTAACAGGTGAGCAGAGCGTTGATATATTCGAAGGCTTCTTAAAGGGTCTTACAACAGAAGTTAAAGAGGATGTTAAGGAGTTGGGCAAGTTACTAAAAGACGGTGTAATAACTGTGGACGAGTACAACGAAAGGATTAACAACTCCATAGCAAAGAACAAGGATGTAGTAAAACAAGGACTAGCGTCTTTGGTGGCTACTAACGAGCTTACTCAAGAGCAAGCAGACCAACTTGGTAAAGCACTAGACAATGTAGAGCTAGACCCTAAGAAGAAGTTTCAAGCTAAGGATACATTGCTAGGTAGACTTCTAGGAGTAGATGCTGAAGAGATTATAGGCGATAGTGCAGAGGCCGTTGCAGCTAAGAGAGCTGAAGAGCTAGAAAAAGCCGTAAAGGAAGACCTTAAATCTATACTAGGAGAGACAGGAGAGATATACGACGCATTTGCTCAGGAAAGACTTGACAACGTTATAAACGAAGCTAAGTCAGAACTAGACGTTATTAAAGAGAGATACTCTATAGAAGAAGAGATATTGAAGTCCTCTTTGAACAACCAACTCATTACAGAGAGTCAGTTCCGTGTTAAGCAAAAGGAGCTTAAGCAGGCTCAGTTAGCTGAAGAGAATGCTGTGAACCAAAAGATATTTGACGCTCAGAAAAAGCAAGATAAGCAGAGTGCTGTGGCTGACGGACTAGAGGCAGCGGCTATTGCTGTTGTAAACGCTTGGAAGACAGGTGAGCCTATAACAGCTCAGGTTAGAGCGGGATTATCCTTAGCGGCTATTGCAGCTTCTACAGGCGCTCGTGTAGCAGCTATCGACCAACGTCAGTTCTTCCCTAAGAAGTTCGAGGATGGTGGTATGGTATCAGGGCCGAGTCACGCAGAAGGCGGTGTACCGTTTAGTGTTCAAGGCAGAGGTGGTTACGAGATGGAAGGCGGTGAGTTTATCATCAATAAGCGTAGCGCATCTATGCACAGAGAGCTACTAGAGAGAATAAATAGCTCAGGAAGAACAGCGGCAGTACAAGGTACTCGCAAGTTCGCTCAAGGCGGCGAGGTCATAGGTATGCAAGGAGAATTGGGTGTTGAGTACCTAAAGGTGATAGCCGAAGGTGTTGCAACTACCAACGACGAGCTTAAGAAACCTACTAGAGCTTACGTTTCTAGTGCAGACCTTAGAGCAGACAGCAGAGAGAGAAGTATACGTAACAATAACGACAGAGTATAATTATGGATTACAAGTTCAGAAAAGGCTACGGCAACAGTGTACAGTTTGGATGTCAGTTCACCACAGAGGGTGAGCTAGACGTGGACTCTTCAGTAACAGGAATAGGCGTTTACAATAACGGCACTCCTGTGCGTATCGAGTGGAACGTTGCGGGGCAAATTAAAGGCCTCTACGGGACTTACGACGGTGACGCGGACAAAGTATACTACGACCCTAGAGTTTATACAGGAGAAGTCATCTCAGGGGGTACTATGTACTCTTACGAGGGTAGTGACTTAATGAAGGTTACAGCTTATACCTTGCAATCGGAGATTAGCAACGCTACTTACAGCAACGCTCATATCCCTTACTATTCAAATGTAGATTACACAATCAAGACTCCCTTACACAGAGGTCGTCGAGCAGACATAGACAGCTTACTATTCCACTCAGGCGTAACAACCGTAGCGGATAGTGGTATCGTGTTTATAGATGTGTGCAACAAGTGGGCTTACTCAGTGTCTCCGACAACAGAGTCGCTTAACACTATCAACAACAAGTTTGCACGTTCATTTGAATTTAAAGTAGCTAAAAAATAATATGGTAGATTTCGCACTAAGTATAAGTAGAAACGGTACAGACTTCTACACACTAGACTTATTCCCCGACCAACAGTTGGACTACGACGTAGACTTCTACGACAGCTTGTCTTTAGATAAGATTAAGTTGCCGTTTAGCACGTCTATGAAACTGCCCCTCACGACAAACAATATGTCGGCCAACAGAGTAGACTTTAACCCGTTTAGTTCTGACTCGGCTGACTACCCCACTGATGACTTCTTTTTTGAGCTACGTATATTCGGAGCTGCTGTAAGTACACTGACAGGTATACTCAACGTATCTAGTATGGAGTATAACAGCGGAGAACCTTACATATCTGTAGAGCTTAAAGACCAACTGTCTTATTACCTAGCCAAGATTAAAGAGGTAAATATGTCTGAGCTTTACGACCAAGCTAAGTATACTGATACTAGCCTGACACTAAAGAAGTTCACTAACTACTCTGAGACTAATGCTTTTATATTCGGTCAGGAAGGACAGATAGGCGTACAGCCTGATGGTGATGCAGCTATTATATTCCCTTACGTGGATATGAATAACGACCTAGAGAAGTACAAGTATCCTGCGCGTCAGTTCCTAGAATACGGAACAGGCATAAAGAGATGTGGACTTATTCCTGCATTCTCTGTACAGAAGTTCCTAGAGTACGTAGGCGACTACCTCAGCACCGCGGGATTCCCTGTGAGAGTTGACTCTAAGCTGTTCGCTATAGGAGAGTTTGATGGCGCTCCTCACGATGCAGACTTCCACCCTGATAAGCTAAGGTTCACCAACTCGGCACACTTACTAGCGAAGCAAAGCGTTAACACTAGAACCTTTACACTTAACCAAGCATTAGCGTGGGTAGGTACTAACTCCTCTATGCAGCATATGAACGGGACAGAGGTTAGCTTTAGATACAACAACGGCGGCACAGCAGAGACTGAGGAGAAGTGGTTTAAAACTTCTTATTGGGGCAATATGGAGATACACGGAAACGCGGGTGGCGTTACCACAACATCTTACCAACAAAGAGAGTTCGGAGTTAAGAAGCAAATGACTTCTTACCCTACAGACGTTAACCAATCTGTTAGAGGTTGGTTCTGTCCTAAGGTTTCTTATAACGCTAATCTTAGGCTTAACGGAAACCCTACCTTGCCTGTAACTATATCAGGTCTTAAGCTAGAGGTTCCTGTCGTTAAGGACGATGGGTTGGTTGTAGATATACAGTCTGACAACGCTCTTACAACAATGGAGTTCTCATTTAACATAGGGGTATACGAGGACGGAATGATGATTAAGAAGATTGCTTTGCAGGATTCTAACGGAGATGACCTAAGACTCAGACCTTCAGGAAGAGGGTACGACGGCGGTTCTAATAAAAATCAGGCAAACGAAACGACCTCTCCATTTAACTATGTTGACGGCGACTACTTCACTGAGGATGATGTCAAGGTATTGGCTTGGAATAACCCGTCTTTAGGAATTAGAGATGTGCTTAATTTCTCTGACGTAGATGTGTACTTCCCAACAGATGCAGACGTGTTTGTTAATGGTGGCTCTAGATACTCTATAAACTATTTCCTAGAACCTGTTGACGGTGTTCTTCAGGCTAGAGTTATAACTGACTTTGTTGACACTACATACCTAGACCCTTTTACATCTACAAACAAGGATATTAGACTAGGCGCTACCACAACAACTTCTTGGGTAGACTTTGATTTCTTCGACCTCAAGAAACTAATAACTAGAATAAGCACTATATCAGAGGCTCAGGAGTTAGCAGTTACGTTCCTAGCTAACGAAGACTTCCTGCCTCACCAAGAGGATGACAGAATTGTTATAAAGGACTCGATAGCTCAGACAACAGAAGACACTATATACGACGCTCTGCTTAAGATAAGCAAGAGGTTTAACTGTGGTATGTTCTACGACTACGACTCAGTTAACTCTGTAAACATTTTACGTATAGACCCTCTACACATAGTAAGGTCGGGTAGTCAAGATGTATCTACTATGATTGACGACTCAAAGTCCTTCAAGGTAATGAAAGGTGGAAGCAGGGTCAAGAACCTCACACTATCTAACGAGAACTATGACAGATACTTTGACGACGAGGATAGAGACGGTGTTACCACAGGCTCTACAACTCAAGAAATAAATAGCGAGGGTATCGAGGACTTAGAGATTAAACTAGAGTCTGCTGTATTCTACAAGTCGCTTTGTGGCGTGGAAGCTAACGAGCGTCCGCAGAACCTTACTTCGGGAGCGTTTAGCGAAGAACAACTAGGACTAGCTAAAAACATATTCTCTCAGAACGACGAGGTAGGGTTTAGATTCGGCTACGTGAAAGCTCCTAACTACAAGACTTGGTTGCTACACCCATTCATAGTGTTTAACCCTGACGAGGATTTCTCAGGAGCTATGAAGACGGCTACAGAGAGAACCTACTCGAAAGGTAGTATAGGGTTTGATGAACTTAGCGGCAACGACGCGCATTTTATATTCAACGGAGAGATGACTCACGTAAGTCCTTCAGGATTCGATTTAAGAGCAGAAGACGAAGACGGTAACACTACAGACTACTACGACCTTTATAGCGCAGGAGAAGGGCTTAAAACAGCTAACCTGCCTACCGTAGAGTTTGATATGGTTGTGCCTACTTCTAGCCTGTCTAATCTAGACTTCTTTATGCAGACTTTAACCGCGGCAAACGTCACTAACAACACGATATACGTGAAGAGCGCAAGAGGTAAAGTGTACGGCGACTACGCTTATTTAACTATCGAAGGGTTAATAGATTAATTCGTAAATTATAAAAAGAGAGATATATTAATGGCTACCTATAACGACTATCCTGAATCAGCTTCTAACAACGCTAAGAAAGTATTAGCTTGGAAGAAGAAGTACGGTAAGGAAGTTAAGGGAATGACCTCTATAGGTTGGACTCGTGCAAACCAATTGGCTAGCAACGAAAAACTCTCTTACAAAACGATTGCTCGTATGGCTGCATTTAAGCGCCACCAAAAGAACGCGACTATCGACCCTAAGTACAAAAGCACCCCGTGGAAAGACCGCGGCTACGTAGCTTGGTTAGGTTGGGGCGGAACGTCAGGAGTTAATTGGGCAATTAAAAAAGCTGAGTCATTACGTAACAGTATGAGTGAGCAAGAATTTGAAACTATGAACGAACTACCATTATTCAACATTACTCTAGACGACTTCGTAGAGGGTATGTATAAAATATCACTAGTAGACAAGCCTGCTATCGAGGAGAACTTCCTTTACTTCAGTGAGCAAGAGGCTCCTAAGTTGGAGTTCGCTAACTCTGAGAAGAAAGAAGTAGTCGGCCCTATTATGATTCCTAACAAACCTATCCTCAGACATTCTCCTGAGAAGGGTTACTACAATGTTCAATTTACTGAAGAGATTATCCAAGAGATAATGTATAAGTATAGTAAAGATGGACTTTGGAACTCATTTGGTATACACCACTCGTACGACACGCACGATGTGACTATGCTAGAAGTTTGGATGAAAGAGTCTGATAACGACAAGTCTAAGGACTATGGTTACGACCTTCCAAACGGAACAGTATTCGTAAAGACTAAGATTGAGTCTGACGAATTATTCAACGCTATCAAGGACGGAGAGGTCAATGGATTCTCTATCGAGATTGAAGCGAATATAGAACTAACTAAACACGAAGAAGAAATGAACGAATTTTCATTTGGTATGGAGTTGGGCAAAATGATTACGCGTATTGAGGCTTTAGAGGCTCAGAACGCTGAGTTCGTTGCACAACTAGAGAACTTCAACGCTCCTGTAGAGGAGGTTGTCGAGACTACAGAAGAAGTTTCTATCGAGTTGAACGTAGAGGAAGCAATTGAAGAGGTAGCTGAAGAAGCTGCTCCTGAGGTTGTTGCTGAAGAGGTTCAAGAAGAAGTTGCTGAGGTTGTAGAAGAAGAGCTGTCAGTCGTTGACGAGACAGTTGTAGAAGAAACAGTAGAGGAAGAGTTTTCTGCGGAAGAAGAAGTTAACGAAGAAAAGGTTGAGGAAGAATTTGCAGCACTTCAGAATGAAGAAGAAGTTGCAGAAGAGCCAAACACCGTTCTTGAGTTCAACGGAATCACTCCTGAGAAAGTTAACTTAGTTAACGATTTCTTTTCACGTTTCAAATAATCAATTAACAATAATAATACTCTAAACAAAAACAAAATGAGTTTATCTATTTCAAACTTGCCTTACGGCGACAGACGTCCTGATACTTTTATCGACACTATGGTAAAGAGTGCAGGTGTATTAAACCGCTTCCGTTTGGTTGACGGTGTAAAGAACAAAGTAAATGTTCCTATTTTTGATGCTGCTTTAACTTTCGGTACAGATATCTGTGCTTGGGACCCTCAGTCAACTGCGACTATCGGTGAGAAGGAAATGAGCGTTGACACTTACAAGTGGTCATTCCTTAACTGTAAAGATGCTCTTGAGTCTTCTTACCGTGGTTTGATGCTTAAGAAAGGTCAGCACAATGCTGAGACTATGGACGCTGAGTTCAAGGATTGGGTTTTCGATTACTTCGCAAAACTATCTGCACAAAAAGCTCTTGAGCTTGCTGCTACTAAATTAGTTACTGAATTAGACGCTGATGCTAACATCATCGCTTTGGATACTAACGTTGCTGCTATCTCTAAGTCTAACGTATTAGGAGTTCTTGAAGCTGCTTACGGTGCAATGAGTAACGTAATGTTAGCTGCTATCTTCGGAGATGCTGACCGTGCTTACCGTCCTGCATTCTTTATGGGTACTGCTGCTTACCAAAGCTACCAATTGGCTATCGCTGACAAGTTCACGACTACTCCACAAGGTATCATCGAAGGAGCTATCCCACAATACTTAGGTATGGAGATTATCCACTTCCCGTCAATGGCTGCTAACGAGGTTCTCGTTTCTGCTCCTGACAACATCGTAATGCTTACTGACGACTACAACGACGTTAAAGCTATCGATATGAAGTACGAAGCTGAATTGTCTTCTGATAAAGTATGGGGTCAGTTCAAAATCGGTTTCTCTTACTTGAAGTCTGAGGAAATCGTTTACGGTAAAGACCGCGCTTAATCAATTAAATTAACAGTGAGGGGGAGAGCTTAAGGCTCTCTCCTAAACTAACCTAAAGACATAAAAAAATGGCTTGTAATGTAAATCTTTCAGGTATTTCTTTCTCTTGTACTGACCTTCCCGTTGGTGGATTGACTCAGGTTTTAATCGGAGAGAAAGCAGACCTAGACGCTCTTGTTGCAGTTGATACTGACAAGACTAGCGTAAACTACGGAGAAGTTACTATCACACCTGCTACTGCTAACTTGTTAGAAGACGGTGATGTTGTTGAGTTGAACTTCAATAACAAAGATGGTTTCTCTGTATTTAATGACGTTAAAACTGTAAACGGAGACGGCTCTGTTTCTTCTATTCCAACTATCGCTATCGAGTTCCCTGTAATGAACGTAGCGAAGCGTGACGCTCTTGAGCAGATGGCTGTAGGTGGTGCTGAGTTAGTTGCTTTCGTTCAGACTGCGGCAGGTACTCACCACTTAGTAGGTTTCGAGTACGGATTGTACGCAGGAACTGTTGACGGAACTTCAGGTGCTTCACGTACTGACAAGAACCGTTACCAATTGACTTTAACAGGAGAAGAAAGCTCTTTGGCTTTCGCTTTGACTGCTGCTAATTGGACTGCAATCGCAGGATAATATCCCGCATAGAATAAATTTAGGGGGTGGGGGCAACCCCGCCCTTTTTTCTAACTAATCACAATTACTAACTTATGGCTTTCGACTGCTCAATAGCGTTTAGCGACATAGATATCAACTGTCAGGCAATGGACGTTGGTGGTATAAAGGCAGTTGTTCTTGGTAAGCAGTGTGACCTAACTATGGCGTTCGACACCGTAACAGGAACTACACTAACTGTATTAGACCTCGCCAACTCAGTTAGATTTGAACACAACAAAAAAGACGGCTCTACTACATTCTCTGAGTCTAAGACAACTAATGGTGGTCTAGGTGTCGTTAATACAGACATCACTATACAGCTACCCCGCTTAGATAACAAAGTGAATCAGATAGACTTTATGAGTCGCAGACAAGACATAGTTTGTCTAATGCTACACAACAACGGCAGTATAACTGTCAGTGGCTTTATGGACGGGCTAACAATGGATTACTCCGCAACTAGCGGAACAGGCATACAAGACAAGTCTTTCGTTGACGTTAAACTTTCAGCAACGAGTTGGATATCTTCTATTGTTTTAGACGATGACTCCGCACTCACAACACCGCTGTTTGGATAATGTATACACTAGGAAGGCAAATCGGATATAATTCTATTTGTAGTTCAACAGGCACAAGTGCCCTCTACATAGAAAACAGAACTTACTACTCTTGCACTAGCATAAGCGTACCACCGATAACTTGGGAGCTATGGGCAGTGAATTGGGAGACTATAACAACTAATTGGGAAAACGAGGTATATAATTAATTATGGCTACACTACAGGGACAGCAACCAAAGGACACGTATAAGGGTCTAATTAAAACCTCTGACTCACTAGAGGCTACAACAGAGAAGAGCTTAGAGGACGGCGCGGGTAACGCGCTGCCTATGAGTGTTTCCCCGACTGCTGTAGGTTTCTCAGGTGATATAAAAGACAACAATGGTAGTACGGGCGTACAAGGTCAGGTATTATCTAAAACACTCAACGGTACGGAATGGTCAAACAGAACGTTTACCTTTACCCAAACTGTGAGTACGAATATATGGAACATAACTCATAACATAGGAGCTTTTCCCGCGGTCACGGTTGTTGACTCGGTAGGTAACTTTGTTGTAGGTGACGTTTCTTATACTGACGATAGGTCATTGACCTTGACATTCAAAACTGCCTTCAAGGGTAAGGCTTATCTTAACTAATAACTAATAACAAAACAAATGGCTTCTAAATTTTTGATTGACATTGACCTTAACGGGAATGAGATTCAGAACTTCGGTATTCAAACTACGGGAACTCTGCCTACATCTCCATTTAATGGTCAGGTTGTAAACCACAGTGGTGTCATCAAAGTCTACGAAACGTCTTCTACATCTTGGAAGTATGTTGGTATGGCTGCTGATGGAACTACTATCACTGAGTCTTCAGGCGTTATCTCTGTAGGTGCTATACCTCAGTCTAGCGTTACAGGTCTTGCTACTTCTTTAGGTGGTAAGGTTGACGACTCTCAAGTATTAACAGACGTACCTACAGGTGCAGTATTTACGGATACTCTCTTTACTGCGGGTGACGGTCTTGACTTATCAAGCGAAGAGTTCTCTGTAGATAGCACAGTTGTACGCACTAGTGGCGCACAGACTATCGCGGGTAACAAAACATTCTCTAACGACGTTGCTATCAATGGCGACCTTACAGTTAGCGGCTCAGTTACTTCTAAGTTATCTGAAGAGGTGCTTATCGAAGATAATGTCGTTGTCCTTAACTCTAACGAAGCAGGCACTCCTAGTGAGAACGCAGGTATCGAAGTAGAGCGTGGAACAGCTACTAACGTTTCTGTATTATGGAGCGAGTCTTCTGACCGTTGGACATTTACTAACGACGGTACAACTTTCAACAACATCCCTGTACCTAGTGAGTATTCTACGGCTAACGATATCGACTACGTAAGCGGTGGTACTTTTGACAGCAGTTCAGGTAATCTTGAATTAACAGGTGTTGGAAACGCAGGTACTACTGTCAACCTAGACGGACGTTACCTACGTACATATACGGAGAGCAATGACTACGGAACAATCGCAGTAAGCGGACAGACTGACGTATCAGCATCTAGCGTAGGAGACACTGTAACTTTTGTTGGCGCAGGTGGTATGACTATCACTACAGGTACTGACACAGTTACATTTACTTCTGCTAACGACAATGATATTGATTACATTAGCGGAGCTTCTTTTGCTAGTGGTACTCTTACCCTAACAGGTCAGGGCAATGCAGGTACTTCTGTTTCTTTAGACGGACGCTACCTTCAGTCTTTCACTGAGTCTGACCCTATCTTTACGGCTTCTGCTGCGGGTAGTATCACGTCTACTCAGGTATCTAATTGGGATACAGCTTACGGTTGGGGCGACCACGATGCTGTAGGTTACTTAACTGCTGTACCTGCTGCGGGTATCGGTGCGGGAACTTACGGTGATGCTGCTGACGGAACTAAGATTGATACAATCACAATTGATGCTCAAGGTCGTGTTACTGCTTTGGCTACAGGACCAATAGTTGACAACAACACTCAGCGTACTGACGAAGAGATTGAAGACGTTGTAGGTGCTATGTTTACAGGAAACGTTGAAAGCGGACTAGTCGTTACTTATCAAGACAGCACTGCTGACATCGACGTTGTAACTACTCACCATACTTACTCTCACCAAGAGACTAGCTATGCAGGTGGAACACTTGCTATCGGAAACCACAACTTAGACCTTAGTCTAGGTGCTATAGTTCAGGTTTATGATATCTCTACCAACAACCACCAACAGGTGGCTACGGACGTAGTGTTAGACACTTCTAACCAAGAGATTGACATTGTACTTCCTGCGGGAGATTGGAGAATCGTTGCACACGGTTCAAGAGCTTAATAATAACTTTATGGCGGGGCGGTTAACGCCGCCCCCTATAAATAACCACAAACAAAAAATAGATTATGGCTAATAAGGTACTAACAGATTTAGAGGTAGAAGGCACGGTAACTGCAACAAGCGGTAATTCCACAAATTGGAATACTGCCTATGGTTGGGGCGACCACAGCGGTCTTTACGATAACTATTCTTCGTTCAACCTTAAAACCAACGGAACACAGCGTACTACCGTAACGAGCGGCGGTACTGTTGACATTACTGCGGGAACCAATGTAGGCGTTGCGTATAGCGCAGGGGGTGTGGTTACTCTTTCGTCTACGGACACTACATATTCCGCGGGAACAGGTTTGGATTTGACAGGGACTACGTTCTCTGTTGAGTCTGACTTGCGCGATGTTTCTTACATAGGTAAGGACAGCAATAATTATATACAATTCAATGTAGACGGCAACGGTCATATGGACTTTTATGCTGCGGGTAGTTGGGTAGCTAGGCTACAGAACGACGGTGAGTTTCACGTTGCAGGTGACATCGTAGCATTCTCTGACATATTTAATCCTTAATAGTATGGCCCTACAATCTAGCGGTCAAATCAAGTTCTCTGAACTAAACACTGAACTATCTAGAACATCTACAGACTTAATAGGTCTAACAGAGGCTTCTACAGGTACTTACGGTGCTATAAACACAAACAACGCTGTAGCTGACAGGCCTGACCAATCTGAACCTCACGCTATAAGTGAATGGTATTCTTACAACCATAACGCGGCAGGTGCTTACACTAACACTCACTACTATAATAACAGCAGAACAGCTCTTAGAAGAAGTGCTACTAGCTCTCCTTTCAACCTAAGTGGTTCTCAGGATTTAACCGTATCTATGTGGGTTAAGCAAAAGCCTACTACCGCTAACGAGATTATGTGGGACTTGTCTAACACGTCTAGCAACTCAGCTAACAGATTCTTCCTGCAATACCACAAGTCTCTTAACAGGCTTGTAGCCCGTCACAGAACGGGTAGTGTTAACTACGACAGACAGTGGTCGTTACACGATAACAACTCTGTAACAGGAACAGGTACTAACTCAGGAGTGGCTTGGAGTGATACAAATAGAGGTAATGTAAACTCTGACGGTTGGGGTATGCTTACAGTTGTATACGATGCTTCTCAGTCTAACGCCGTTAACGGCCTTAAGCTGTATTGGAACGCTACAGAGGTGGCTACCTCAGCGGTTGCTAACTCAGGAACTAGGAGTAGCTCGGCGGTCAACGACTTTACCATAGGTAACAATAACCACAACTCAACAACTACTGCGGGTGGTATGAATGCTAATGTAGATGAATTAAAGATATTTACGAGCGCTCTAAGCGCTTCTAACGTAACATCTCTATACAATTCAGGTGTAGTGGCCAACGCTGCTAATTCGTTCAGCACAGGGCTTCTAACTGAGTTTACTTTTGATAGTGATACTACGGACTCTAATAATAACTTCCCTACTTCTCAAAGAGATACGGGTGCGAGAACGGCGCACTAATGAGACACTTAAAGAGAGTATTTGGATTACAGTTTCAGAACGGCAGAGGCGTCGTACTGCCTCACCTCTACTTCACTTACTTGTTTATGAGCTTAGTTAGTAGTGCTGTTTATCACATTTTAGGTAGAGAGGTATTAGTGTCTTTGTTCTCTTGGTATTACCTTAACGGCGTAGACCAAGTGCTAATGGGTGTAGCTGTACTTGAGCTATTGGTGCGTATACCCTTTATAAACAAAAAAGAGATACAATAATTTCGTAAATTATAAAAAGGGCATTACTTTAAATAACCACTATGAAGTTAACTAAAAAAGAGCTAGCTAGTCTAAGAGAGATTGTAGCTGAAATTAAGAAGATAGAGGGCGTAGTAGCCAATCTAGAGCTTCAAAAATCAAACGCTGTTAATCACTATCGTGCTATGCGCGAGTCAGTTGACAGTTACAAGGAAGTATTGCAGAAAAAATATGGAGACGTTCAAATCGACGTAGCTTCAGGGAACATCACAAAGACGAATGAAGAGACTAAATAATCAGGAAGTAAACATTATTTCCGTAATCAGGACTTACGATATGAGCAGCCAATTCTATGAGTTGGATGTTCAATCGAGTTCCGATGCGTCTCGTAACTACACCTTCTCGGTTGGTGTACACTTGCCTAGCAATTGCAAAGACTTTGCTACGGTGATTGTAGATTTAACCGCTAACAGTGTGGAATCGGGCGAGTATATTGTTAGTCTTAGAGACGTTAGTTCTAACGGGTCTGATACAGTTATAGAGTTTTTAGCTCTTGTAGAGGATAACGATAGAACAGAAGTGAACACCGCTGATGTATATGGTGATTCTATAATCTTCTAAAAAGAAATTAAATGGGTTTATTCGACAGAATTAGTGAGACATTTGCCTCGTACACAAACGTACAGGCTACCACTACTAGCATAGCTTCCAATGAGTTGGAGAATGCTATTAGAGACTTAAGCGGTAAGTATCGTTTGGGTCAGACAAATAAAGGCTCGTACATTAAGTTCGGCGTACAGGATGATTTCCCTGTGATGCTAGACAAGATGCTTCGTCAGTCTCCTGTTCACGCAGGTATCCTAACAAAGAAAGCTAAGATGGTTGTAGGTACGGATGTATCTTACGACGATAGCTTCCTACCAACTAAGAAGGCTAAGGCTGAGCTGAAGGTATTTGTACAGAACTGTGCGGGTGCTAACAAGGGTTTGTACGACGTACTTACTCACGCTGCTTTCCAATACGAGAAGTCAGGCGCTTATGCGCTTTACGTTCGTTGGAACAAAGACCGTACTAAGATGCTAGAGCTTTGCTCTCTAGATATTAAAGGTGTACGTGCAGCAGAGCCTGATGCTAAAGGAAATGTTACTAGCTATATCGTGCGCCGTATGTTCGGTCAGGGTGCAGACTCAATGCAACACAACGAGGCTAGGCTATACCCTGCTTTTAACAAGTGGGATAAGAAGCAAACAGAGGCTGTATTGTATGTCACTAATCCATTCTCAGGTAATGAGTTCTACGGTGTGCCTAACTACATTTCTGCATTCCATTACATCTCTGCTGACTTTGCTTTTGGTAAGCACATCAAGAACAGTGCAGAGAACGGCTTTACGCCTAAGGTTATGGCTACGTTCGTTGGACGTAATATGTCACCTGAGCAGAAAGCTAAAGAGTACGAAGCGTTTAAGAACTCGTTCACGGGAACGGACGGAGAACAAGCTATGCTCGCTTGGGTTAAGAAGCCTGAGGACAAGCCTACGATTGAATCACTAGACATATCTAACCTAGACAAGACGGTTGACGTTCTATCTAGACTAAACGATGCTAAAATACTAACAGCCCACAATGTTACAAGCCCTACATTATTTGGTGTTATGGTTAGCGGTAAACTTGGGGGTACAGGTAACGAGCTTGTCACTGCGTACCAAATTTTCCGAGCTACTGAAACGCTACCTAACAGAGAGATTTTATTTAACGGTGTGCAGCGTCTGTTTGATACAGTTGGTTTGGGAGAAATGTCTCTCGATGTAGTAGAAGAAGCTATAAACCTAGAGAGTATCAAAGGAGCTAATACAACCGACGTAACCCCTAAAGAAGAGAAGTAATGGTAGATATCTTATTCATCGACGACAATTACTTGTACAAGAACTTCCCTCTGCCTACCAAAATGGACAGAGCGCACTTGTTGTCTATCATTCAGATTGAGCAGTTCACAACACTACAGGATATTCTAGGAACTTGTTTATACGAACACCTAGAGGCTGCTATGTTAGCTCAGACTCTAACTACCGAAGAGGTAGAGCTTATGAAGCTAGTTAAGTATTGTTTAGCTATGCACACTGCTAAGGCTGCTATCACGTTTACACGTACGGCTGCTGCTTCACACAGTAACACGGACGCACAGAGTCAAACTCAGTACACTTTAGACGCTCTTACAGACTCTATAATCTCAAAAGCAAGCTACGTGTCCGACAGAATAATTAAGTTCGTTAAAAGCGATGCTACTATACTTGCTATCGCTCAAGCCGAAGGTTGTGACAACGACCTATTCAACGACGAAGACGAAGTAGGATTCGACGGCGGTTCAGTTTTTTACCCTAACCCAAGCGGTTCAGCTAGCGATAGTACCGATAGCAACAACGGCTGCTAATAAAAAAAGTTTATGAGTTTACAAAACAGCGATAAGATTAATATATCTCATTCTGTTGCTCGTAAGACAGGTGTCTATGGCCTAGAATGGGACGTAGCCAACGAAGCCTTACAAGTAAAGAGAACAGAGACAGACGGAACTGTAACGGAATACCCCGTTCAATCAGGTCAGTCAGGTAGCGGAGAGTCAGGGTACTCTCACACGGGTGCGTTTGCAGACAAGCCTACCTCAAACAACTACGTTTGGGAAGCAGGTGGTGGTGTAAATTACACTCAGGCCGACGTAAATGCAGAGAACTATAAGGTACTTAGCCTTAGCGAAGCTGTACACCTCGCTGTTGATAACCCTTATTGGTCTACACCAACACCCTCAGGCACAACAGGCATAGGCCTTTTTCAAGGTGCTAACCTTCCTGAAGGAGTTTCATCGCTTTTTGATTACAACTTTGACTACGATACTACCTACCCAACCTCAAGCGGCACAGGGTACGAAGGTTCTACAGGGCGTATAAAGTTAAACGACCTAGAGTACGGCGACCAACTGAGAGTGCGTTTTGATTTCAACGTTATACCTCAGATTGCAAACACTACAATAGAGCCTGCCTTGTGGTACTCTAACCGTAACGATAACGACGATATCACTTACACGTTCCCTCTTACAACATCTCCTGTATTCTATGGTCTAGGTACAGTGGGTAACACTTACTTGAACAGGGTAGAGATTTCGGCTTGGATTACATCTAACGAGGATGTCAACGCTTTAGCATTACCTGCTATCAAAGCTGACAATCCTGTAATCATTCAGCCTTTGGGTTTATTAGTAACGATTTTAAGATAATAGTATGGCTATAAAAGTAACTAGAAACGATGCGGGTAACTGTATAACGTTCGTAGGGTCAACAAACCCTGTATATTGGAACTCTTGTCTCGAAGGAGAGATTAACGAGAACAACTCGAATAACATAAACGTAATAAATAAGATTAGAACTGTAGAGGAAGGAACTGTAATCTATGAGTTCTTTAACTTGCCTTATACAGACTTTCAGGACAAAGACGGTAATGATTTTGTATCTCCGTCTGATTGCGCTCAATACATAACTGATAACGCAAACGTGCTAAGTAACACGGGTACTTTTGTGTTTAGTCAAACAGATGCTCTAGATGCTCAGAGAGATGCTACGGACACTACTGTATTGTTTAGCAATGGC
>Ga0115570_10001356_pt1 | contig 19783 bp, 33 predicted proteins | sample COGITO_mtgs_1205_3_FD_87294 | JGI IMG/M metagenome (GOLD analysis project Ga0115570, IMG submission 87294) | Pelagic marine microbial communities from North Sea - COGITO_mtgs_120524 | ecosystem: Environmental > Aquatic > Marine > Epipelagic | place: Germany:Helgoland, sampling site Kabeltonne... | reverse complement strand
CTTTTGCAATACAAAAAATTGACATACTAGCTAAAATCGGGAGACTTTTGTAATGTCTAATTATACAGTAACAACAAACTTTGCAGAGAAGGATTCGCTTCCTTCAGGCAACGCAGCTAAAGTTATCAAAGGCTCTGAGTTTACTACGGAGTTTAATAACATAGCTACAGCCAGTGCAACCAAGGCTGACCTCGCGTCACCTACGTTCACAGGTACAGTGACTATACCAACTGCTGCTATCACTACAGCCAACACTACTACAGCTAACATTACTACAGCTAACTGTGAGAACTTGTCTGTTGAGAAAGCTACTAACAGTGGTCAGACAGACTTGCTTATCCATAACACAGGTACTGGTGATGCTGACGCAGTGTTAAAATTAGATGCTTCAGCTACAGGTGAAAGCGATATTGAGTTTCTACATGACGGCTCTTTAGGTGCTGTTATTAGTTACTTTGTGGACGGAGGTTCTCCTGACTTAAACATTAATACTAACACATCCGGTAGTGTTATTGACCTACAGCCTAACAGTGTAAATACACTAAGAGCCGCTGAAGGAGTCGTTACTGTCACAGGTGATTTAAGAATTAGCGACGGTTCAGTTAAGGGTGAAATAGGTATTGTAGATACTAATGACGTTTATTTGGCTGACAACATAGCAGGTATTCGTGTAAGCGGTTCTTTGACTAATAACATTTTTGCTTGTGACCAGAATGGTGCTATTACTAACGGGGTTACTAACTTAGGTGCCAATACAGGTCGTTTTAAGGAAGGTTATTTTACAGATTTAAAAACTAATGATTTAACCGTAGAAAAAGTAGGCGATGCTAAAATTACCATTAAGGGTACAAACTCAGGTGGTGACGACGATGACGCTGAGTTATACTTAGACTCTAACGGTAATGGTGAGTCTGCTATTCGTTTCCAGACCGACGGTACTGATGGTGCTGCCTTATTCTGGTCTCCGCAAAACAACGATGATTTAGTAATTCAAACCTATTCCGCAGCATCTGATGGTGGTATTCATCTGCGCGTTAAGGAAGAGGATTCGTTGCTTGTTAAGGCTGACGGTGTTCTACAGTTAAGTGACGGTACTGTTAAAGGTACAGTTGGTATTTTAACTGGAAGTAATGATGTTTATTTTGCAGATGCCATTGCCGGTATTCGACTAAGTGGAGCAGGTACTAATAATATATTCCCCTGTGATTCAGCAGGCGCTAGTACTAATAAGGTAACTAATTTCGGTACTTCTATACATCGTTGGAAGACTGGTTATTTTGATGAGGAAGTAAACTTTTCTAACGGTAAGATAGGCACTGTTTCTGGTGATGAAATCTTTATAGCAGACGCTGTCTGTGGTTTACGGATGTCTGGTGCCGGTACTATAAACATATTCCCTGTTGATGGGAATGGTACAGGTACTAACGAAATTGCTAACTTAGGTACTAGCAATGACAGATTTAAAACTATCTTTTCTAAGAATGCCTTGGACACTTCCTCTGACCGTAACCTAAAGCAAAGCATTGAAGAACTTAGTGAAGCTGAAGTAAGGGTTGCACAGGTTTGTAAAGGTTTAATTCGTAAGTATAAGTGGAAGGACTCAGTAGAAAGAAAAGGTGTTGACGGTTCTCGTTATCACGTAGGTGTGATAGCACAAGACTTGGAAGCAGCTTTTGCAGCTGAAGGTTTAAACGCAGAGGAATACGGTATGTTTACAAGAAGTGAAGAAACAGGAACTCTTTCAGTTAGTTATTCTGAACTATTAGCATTTATTATCGGAGGACTATAAGATGGGAAAGCCGTTAACAGGTTGGGAAGCAATTCCCGGAGCAGCTTTAGGAACAGTAGGTGGTTATGCTGCTCTTACCGATTTACAAAACCAACTCCGAGGTTTAGGTAACAGAGCGTATACTGGTGGCATAAATCTAGGCAATCAGGCAATGCAGGACACGACCTTTCAGCCTTACACCGTTACAAGCGGTTTAGCTAACGTAGGTACAACTGCTCAGGGTGGTTTAAATTTAAACTTGTCCCCTCAACAGCAAGCAATGCAGAATGCGGCGTTTGGACAGGCTAATCAATTCTTTGGTCAAGCGGGGCAAGGAATGACTCCTGCCGAACAACGGGCTGCTTCGGGTTTGTTTAGTCAGGCTCAGGGACAGTTTGGTCAAGTAGGCCAAGGCATGACACGAGCCGAACGAGACGCACAAAACCGTAGATTCAGAGAAGCAGAGTCAATGTTTGGTCGCGCCAGAGGCGACACAGGGGCGCTTGCCAGTGAATACTACGAGAACATCCGAGCAGCACAGCGTCCTGAAGAAGAACGTCAGCGCATGAACCTAGACCAAGGTTTGTTCTCTAGTGGTCGTGGTGGTATTTCTACTGCTGAGTTTGGTGGTACTGCTGAAGAGTTTGCTTTTGAAAAGGCTAGAGCGGAAGCAGGCTTACAAGCGTCAGCGATGGCACGAGAGGCAGCGTTAGGCGAGCAAGCACAAGCCTTAAAATCAGCACAGGCGTTATCAGGTCAGGCGTACTTAGGTGAGCAAGCATCACAAGCCAGAGACGCGCAAGCACTTGCTATGGGTACAGGCTTAATGGGCCAGTCCTTTAGTCCAGAAAAGCAAGCCTTAGCACAACAAACAGGTTACGGAAACTTAGGTAGCATGATGATGGGTCAAGGTTACATGCCACAGCAGCAAGCCATTGGTTTGTTTGGTGCTTCACAGATACCGTCACAGATAGCTGCTCAAGGTCAATTAAGTGGTGCGGAACTACGGTCACAGCTTTCACAGGCTGGTTTAGAAGGCTTGTTAAACGCTGGTGTAACTGAAGCGCGGGTAAGTGGTAACTTGTACAATTCCATACTCAATTCACTTGTTGGCGGCGTCAACTCTTTCATGGCGGAGGATTAAAAATGGCTAGAGGTTTTTTAACAGGATTAGACTCTACGTTTAATCGCGAACTAGGTCAGTCAGTATCTGGCCTAGCAGAAACAATGCTAACAGGTGTTGGTCAACTAGGCGCTGGTATCGGAGGTATTACAGGAAACGAAGCTCTTGCTAGGGCAGACTTCCGACCTGAACGTGTTAAACTCAAGGAAAGGTTTGCACAGCTTACTGGCTCTAAAGACCCTAATGACCGTCAAGAGCTTTTACAAATTATGGGGAAAATGGGTGCTTCTCCAGACGTAATTGCAAAGTATCAAATGCAGTTTGCTGCTGAAGATAAGGCAGAGCAAGCAACAAAGCTACAAGGTACACAGCGTACACAGTTCTCCTCTTACTTGGACAAAACTTACCCTAATAAAGGTTACGGAGATTTGGCTTTACAGGGTTTGATTACTCCTGCCAATATGAAAGACTTTATTAAGGAAGCCTCTTCTGGAAAGACAACTACTGAAACAATTAGCGAAGACGGAAAGAACAAGTTAGTCGTGCTTGACGAGGGCGGTGATATAATTAAACGATATGATGCTGAAATATCAGGTACTTCTAACCCTAATGCGCCTAATTACTTTACGAAGGTCGTAGTAAAGGACGGTAAAAAAACAACAGTAATGTTTAAAAGAGAGGGTGACAAAGTATCTGAAGTCGCTAATATGGGAGCCACAGAGATTCCTGAAGCTGCCGATTTAGAAACGGTAGAAGTTACTAAAGATGATGGTCAGACGTATGTTAAGTTCCTTGATTTAAGCCAGCCAGAGGGTGAAAGGATTGTCCACGAAGAAAAAACTAAAGAAAACAGAGTAACTACTGAAGCCATTGACCCTTTGACTGGGCAGACAATTAAATATACTACACTTCCCAACGGTAAAGGTCGTATACCGTTTGGTATTGTAGAACTGCCTAAGTATGATATACAAGTTCAAGCCGACGGAACCTATAACGTATTTAACGAAACTCTAGGTATAATGGAAGAGGAAGGTGTAGCTACTCAGGCTTCTGCTCAACAGCTTATAGCTAAGAAACAAAAAACTCAGGAAACGCTTAACGACATTGAAAGACAGATTGGTTTTGTTAATGAAGCCAAAACCCTAACCGAAAGTTATCAACCATGGGACGCGGTTGTTTTTCATCCGTTAATGAAGTATGTTCCGGGCAGTGATGCAAAATATCTAGCGAAATTGACTGAAACACTACAGTCGCGGATTGCTAGAGACACCCTAATGGAACTACGCGAGGGTTCAGCAGTAGGTGCTACAGGTTTAGGCGCTTTGAACTTAAAAGAACTTGAACTACTACAGAATGCGCTTGGTAATCTTGACCCCACCGTGGGTGATGTGCGATATAGAAAGCAACTTAACCTTGTTAAGAAACACTATCAAGGGTTTAGAGCTTCCTTAATGGGTCGTCCTACTCAAATAGATTGGACAAACCCTGCGTATAGAGAGTTTACTAGAACTATTTCAGACGCACAAGGTAAGCCACAGACATACTACACTTTATCAGATGAGACAGGCGCTCCTCTAATGGGTAGTGATGGAAAACCTCTGTGGTATATCGCAAACATTCCTGTTAAAAAGGATTAATAATAATGGTAGCAACTACAAACCAAGTAACTGACCCTGCAACCTTAGCGTTGCTGCGTGGAGAACCTATGCCTTCTGAGGGCATGGGTGCTTCTCCTATTGACCAGTCTATGATTATACCTGTTACTCCTAATCCAACAGGAGCAGTGTCGGACACAGAGTTATTAGCTAAACTGAATGACTCTTGGGAAGCAGACAACATTAATCCTAGCGATGTTATAGACACACTAACCTACGAAGCAACCACTGGTGAGGAAGTTGACCCTTTTGATTGGAAGAAGATGATTGCAGGTATGTCGGCTTCCATTGCGGCTTCTATCCCTCAAGGTAAAAAGGGTTATGAGTGGGGACAGCGTTTAGTTTCTACGTTACCTAACAGAGGTGTTTTCGGTGTCGCTAAATCTACTATACCTGTCGTTACAGGAGCAATCCGAGGAAGTGCAGCCAGTGGAGCCGCTTTAGGTACAACTGAGTTTTCTTATGACACAGTGGACGCTTTAATTTCTGGTGAAGAGTTTGACCCTTCCGAGGCTTTTGCTCAGGCTCTGGATGCTGCTGAAACTGATTTTATTTACTCGTCAGCCGGTAGCTTAGGTTTACCTGTTGTAACTAAAGCCTATAGAGGTGGTAAACAAGGTGTTAAAGCTCTTCGGGATAAGTTCCCTAAAAGGACACCTGTGGCGGGTAAGGCAGGTTTAGCTGACAACAGTATTGACCAGATAGTTAAACTACAAGCACAGCTTAAAGAAATGGGAGCTAGTCTGTTACCCTCCATGGTTACGGACAAAATTACTCCTAAACTGTTAGAGCAGGTTTCTAAGGTGTCTAGGTTTACGAGAGGTACGGTAGAGAACTATTATAATATCTACGGACAGTTCATGGGTAAGCAGATAGATGAAATGGTAGGTATGTTTGCAAACCAAGGCCCACGTAAGCAAGGTCAAGTTCTTCAGGCTTTTGTGACGCAGAACGAGAACGCTATTCGGAAGATTGTTGACCCTATTTATAAAGGTTTGGCGATTAAAGGTAAGGGAGTAAATGTAAACGTAAGACAGTCGGCTAAAGACCTTGCTGATGAAATCAGTCAGAGCGGTCAATATAGAGCGCAGCCTAAAGTAGGAAAAGACGGAGAAGTAATTGAGCAGACAACAGCTAGAGGAGGTGTAGCGCAAGTCATCTCAGACCTCAGAGCAACTCCTGACGACCTAAACTTCTACGAAGCTCATCAGAGACTGTCTAAGGTTAAGAGCGCAATTGCTGATTTACGTGGTTCGTCTAACCCAGATAATAACTTAGTTGACGTTCTAATTAAACAGCAAAACCTGTTAGAAGAAGGCATGGAAGAAGCAGCTACTCGCTTGTCCCCTGCTCTTCGGAAAGAGTATGCTGACGTTACAGCTTATTATAAAAGAGGTAGAGAAGTCGTCGGTGCTGAGTGGTTAAAAGCTGCTCTGAAGAACAGCGACCCTGCTAGAATTGGTCGTATACTGACTCAGGACGGTTTGTCTGAAGGTATTATACAGATTAAGCAACTACGCAAAGCTGCTGCTCAATATAAGAAGGACTTACCTAAGCCTCCTAAAGGCGCTTCTAAGCGTGAAATAAACGAGTATAATGAAATGATTAAGGGGTTGGACGTTAATCCCTTAGAAGGCATTAGAAGAGGCTATTTGGACGAGATACTAAAAGCATCTCCTGATGACGCTATGAGTTCTGCTGCTGTTTTCGCAAATAAACTAAAAGAGCCGCGTTTCAGAGAGACTTTTGAGGAATTATTTAAAGGGACTGGTGTTCCTGCTAAGATGGATGAGATGTTAGAGAACTTGGCGATTCTTTCTAGGTCGGATAAAACTCAACAGGGGTTTGGTTTAACAATAGCAGGTGCAGAACAAAAAGCACTGTCTCAGCCTAAACTAGAAGTAATCTTTAAAAGTATTATGCCTGCCTTTTTAGCAGGTATGCAAATTACTCCTAAAAAAATGGATAAACTAATCAGTCTTCAGAAAGCCGCTATAGCTGCGGAAAAGCAAGGTGTTGACATTACTCAGCAACTGGTTGTTAGCTTAGAGGCACTAATAGGACGTGGCAATATTCTAGGTACGGCTTTTTCAGCACCGGAACAACAACAACCTCCACCACGACAGTACAGTCGATAAACCCAAGACGTAAAAAAAGGGGGTCGCAATGACCCCCAAGTTTACTTAAGTGTCTATATGGGCAGTTAAACACCGCATATAGCTGTTTTTTTAAACTATCTCACAAGCACCGCCGGTACACGCTAACTCCTGTGAGCCGGTTGTGTTGTCTTCCTGCTCAAAGTATTGCAGGTCGTTCCAGTTAATATCTTTTGGCATTGATGCTAGTAATTCTTCATATTGTTCAGCATTGATGTCCTCATAAGGAGCTTGCTGATACGTATGTTCACTTACAGGCAACAAACTAATACCACTACACAAGTCAAAGTTATCCCATATCCACTGTGCTACCTGAAGGAACTCGCTGTCAGTGTAGTATACTGTGATACTTGGCTTATGCTCACACCAACTATTCTGGTACATCTTCCAAAGCTCTAGCTGATGCATTGCACCTACGTCACTGACCGTCACACTGGTCGCCGGTGCCTTGACAGGAAAGCTAAACACTGATGAGGAGTCAGACATCACATCATCCTCTACAGGGAACCCTGCTGTCTTCATAAAGACTGCAAGCGGGTCTTTCTTGTCCGAACGTACACGTCGAATGTAATGCTTAGAGAACCTAGGATGGATGCCACTAGCACTATCGACAAGCTGAGAAACAGTACCACTCGGCTTAACAGCAGTAACGGCAGTAGACTGATTGATACCAAGTTTCTTAGCCCATTTCTTATTCGTTGCGATAGCGACATCTCGTACACCTTCCAGTAATGCTTCAGACTCTGGGTTGTTAGGAGTACTGAGCAAAGCATTGTCCATAATACCAGTCATGCTCACACCTAGCAACGCCTCTTCCTCTGTGTTCTTCTTCCAGATGTTACGTAAGTATCTGAAGTCAGTCAAGGTAGCCTGTAACGTGCCAATGATGGCTGCTACTTCTGCCTTAGCTTTCAACGTCTCTTCCGTGTCATCCTCTCGTACCACTATCTCTGACAAGTTGCAGAACTGATTACTGCGTAGGATAATCTCAGAGCAAGGGTTAGTACCGAAGTCCTGATTAGGGTCACGACGACCATTCCTAGCCGCAATCTTCTGTGCCGCTACACGACTAAACAAACCACGTTCACCTGACTTAGACTCATACAACGTCTGCATCTCATTAAGGAAAGCCTCGAAGTCTGGCTTCTCTGTGTATGCTACGCTGTTGTTAGCCAGTCTACGGTGTCCATCGTTCTCCCACCATGCTCCTGACTTAGCCTTAGCCATACGTCCGTCTGATAGGTTAGACAAGCTAATCAATGCCGAACGTCTAACACCACCAACAACTACAATGTCAGCAACCTTACACACTACATCGTGACACTCAATACTCGTCAATTTGCGACCTTTCGCCTGTTGGAATATACCTACACAGAAGTGAAACAACTCGTCCAAAGGCTGTGAGCCTGACGCTCGACCACCGAATGTCTCTAGTCTTGCACCTGCGGGTCGTACACCTGACATGTCCCACTTAGGTATCTTACCTGCGTACAGCATAGCGATAAGCTCACGGAACGCTGATGCCCACCCTACCTTACTGTCACCTACTACAATCGTACTGTCAGTCTTGTGGAATGACTCTGCGACTACAGGTAGCTTGGTAATGAAGTTACGTTCAACACTAAACCCTACACCAGTACCGCACATAAGCACGTACATAAGCTCGTCAAAGCTACGTGGTGAGTCAATGGCTAGGTAACTACAGTTAAAGCCTGCTACGTTGTCCTTCTGTAGTGCTACACCGGCAGTCATAAGACAGCGCATTGATGGCATGACTTCTAGGTTCAGGATAGAGTTGTATAATTTCTTGGCCACTTTGCTGTCAATCTGTCCACGTTCTGTCCAGAAATCTACGTAACGCTGTACTGTCTCCTCCCATGTCTCACGACGGCCTTCCTCTTTAATCCATCGTGCGTAACGTGACTTGTGTATAAACTGCTGATACTTATCCATTCTTCTTTTTTTCCTTATCTTGTTTGTCTTTGTCTTTCTTCTTACCGAAGATAGCGTCATAGTTGTTTTCAAACTTCTTTTTGTCAGTAGGTCTTACCCCTGAACCCTTACCGCCGTGTGTTTGACCTTCCATCATAACCACCCTAAATTGTTAAAGTTACCTATTATAATCATAAAGCAGGTGAAGATATGAACGACCCACCAGAAGGTACGTATGACTGCTACTGTATCAGCTTGGCTGTCAGTCTCCCCTACCTTCTCGCCTAATGACTTAGCCCATATCCTCCACCACTTCTTCACTTACTCAGCCTCTTCAGTTAATCGAGCTAAGTACCACTGTGCTTTCTTTAAGTCCTCTACAGGCTTACCCTTGTAGTCATAACGCCAGAGGTACTTCATAGCGTTACCCTTGAGGTAGCCTTTGAACTCTGTGTCGGACATACTAGCTTTGATAGCCTCGATACACTCCACAGAACCAGTGTTGTAATGTACTGGGCTTTCTACAGGGTCATAATCAGTCAGCCACTCGTCGTTCTCCATCTCTAACTGCTGCTCTTCCTCTACCAACGCCTTGTACCTTTTTTCATACTTTAGTCTATCCCACATCTCTGGTGTTGCGTCATTAATACTCATCCGTGTATTTCTCCTGTGTTATATGGGTCAATCTCTTCAAACATACGTGCTACATCATCAAGACAGTCTTCGTAAGCATCTTCAGGTGCGCCCCGCTCTATAGCTGTTGACTTCCAAAACTCTAACTCATCGAACAACTCATCGTTTTTATGAATTAACTTATCAATGTTCATAAGTATCCTCTCTATATCTAATCAGTCTATCTTCAAATGCTTCCAACAGTTCCTCACTGTTAATCTCTAGCACTTCCAGTACCATTATCTCGTCGTGGTCGCGTAGGAATTGTTCCTTGTATTCTTCAAACGACATTTTTATCCCTCACATACTTTAGTAATTCCTTCGTAGTCTTTACAGTGAAGTGAGCAAAGCCTTCCTTCTCGCACCACTGTCCCATAGTCATCTTACTGCCCTTACGTACCTTCTTGTACGGGTCTGACAGAACAAACACTAACTCCCACTCTGGCATTGAGTCTCGGATGGAGGTGTACTTTTGTGTGTCTCCTACCCTGAAGTAACCCTTAGCCTCGATTAGTATCTTCTTACCGTCATGTACAAAGTCCGGTACGTACTTCCTGTGTATAGTGTAGGGTAGTCTGTATGGCTCGTATTCAAACTCTTTATTAAGTTGGTCGTACAACGCTGACTCTAAGCCTGACCGGAATCTACCGTTTTTCTTAGTCTTGCTCATTTGATTTCAAGCTCCTGTACGTTTGGTTCTTTGACTACCTTACACAAATACTTCGGTGCGTAGGAGTAGCTAAACAACCGTAGGTCAGGATAGCAATGCTTTTTGTATTGACAGTAAGAACAGCCCATTGCTAACTTCATGTTACCTGACTTGCCTTCCGGCTCCGGTGGGTTACAGTAGTTGCTAGGCTCTGGCTTTTTTACCATCTCCTTCAAGTGTATGACTCGCTCCTCAATAGTTCCGTTGAAGTCTAACACTGCTTTAACCTTGGGGTCTGCCAAGTCATACTTCAGGAACGTCAGATGACCGTTAGTCTTGTCCATCGCTAACCAACCGATTTGAGTCTCGCCTTCTGAGTGGGCGTAGGCTTTAATCTGGTCTACGTAGCCGAATGGGTCGTCATGTAGTATCTTGCCTTCCTTAAACTTCTTGAAGCCGAAGGTACTGGCTGACTTAACGTCCGTCACTACACCATCTATCTTACAGTCCATGGAGCCTCGGATACCACCTACTTCACATTGCTTCTGCTCGTCGGTGACTGTGTGTCCTGCCATACGTGTCAAGAATAACAGCATCTCTTCAATTAGATGTCCGTACATGAACTTAACGTACGTGTGTGGCTCTAGCTCTTCCTTCTCTGTACCTGCGACTACGTTCCAAAGGTAACGGTCTGTGCGGCCAATGTTAGACAATCTAAGTGTGCGCTTATCCTGTCGCTTCTCCCTGCCGAACTCAGTACGCATCAGAGCCTTAACACCCTCACCGAACTTCTCAATCTCAGCCTCTACGTCTACGTTGGGGTCAGCGTCCTTTGTCTCCATCATCTTGTAGATGTCTTTAACTAACGTCTCAGTCTTTTTCATCTTCGAGTTCCTTGAATGCTTTAATCACATCCGTTGAGAATAGCTTCTGTAAGTTTACCAAGAACATCCGGCTTGCGTTGTTGTCGCCGCCTGATACTGTTCTGAACGTATCCAAACCGTTTACTATCTTCTTCAATACCTTTGTATCAAACACCAAGGTGCAGTACTCGTCGTCCCCGATGCACAGGTTATGGAACCAGTAGTCAGACTCTGTGGCTTCAATGCCTGATGGCTTACCCCACGACTGGTACTCAATGCAGATGTTACCAGTCTTCTGCCACATATCCTTCTCGGACTTAACTTCAATCTTCTTGTTCTGTAACATATCGGCAATCTTGTCTTCCCGTACCTCGCCGTATGCTAAGTCTAAGTCAAACTTCTTCCTATCAGCTTTTACAGGTTTCATTATTGACTCCCTACTGACAGTCCGATAATCAAACTAACAATAGCTATGCCAAAGATAGTACTCATCCAAGGGAACTCTAGGTCTTGTCCATCATCTTCCTCCGGAGTAACTTCAACCAAACCCATAACTTCAATCACAGCCTCAATACCATGCTTCTTATATAGGTCGTGATAAGGGTGACTAGGATTACCTACGCGATACCGCTTACCATTGAGTGTCAATCGTGTTTTATCTTCTAACTTTCTATGATAGTTCATCGTGTGTACCTTTATTAGTGTGTTTCCGACCAGTCGGTTCCGATTTGATATTCGCCTGCGAGAGGACAGTTGAGTTTGTAGTGGTTTCCCGCCGCTTCAATGCAAGCAGTTGCCAACCTGCCAAACCTTTCTGCGTCCTTCTCTGCGACCTCCGTCTGGATTTCATCGTGTATGTTTCCTATAAACTTATAATCAATCTTGTGCAGTTGAGCGTACTCGTCCAGTAGGCACAGTGCTTTCTTCATAACGATTGCACCTGCGCTCTGTAGGAGAGTATTCAGTGCCGCGTGTTCTGACCGTACAGCGACCCTGCGTCCATCCAGTCCAAGAACATAACCTCTTCCTGAAGCCACTCCAACTCGCTCTCGTAGTGTTCTAAGAGCAGGCGTATTTCGTAGGAACTTTTCTTTAAGTCGTTTACCATCTCTTGCACTTCCTCCGACAATACTTCCGATTTTCGCATCTCCTGCGCCGTAAAGGAAAGCGTAGATAAAAGTCTTTGCTTGGTTTCGAGTTTCAACGCCCGAAGCCAACTGGTTTGCCGTGTGAATATCTCCATTGAGAATTTCATTAGTGTAATCCTTATCGTTCATGTAGTGTGCAAGCATACGTAATTCCAAGCCACTTGCGTCCATACCTACTAGCCTGTAGCCTGTAGGCACTGTCCAAACCTCTCTGCACTGTTTACCGTAGGGTGCATTACCTGCCGGTACTTGAGCAACATTTGGTTTAGAGTGTGTCATACGTCCTGTAACTGCGCCGTTGGCATTGACATAACCATGCACTCTACCGTTATCCTGAACTGCGTCCAACCAACTCTGTATCTGCGCGATGCGCTTCTGTACCATAAGGTACTCACCAATAAGCTCCGCTTCCGGTATACCCTTCACCTTGTTAAGAACGCTCTCATCAACGATAGGCTGTCCTTTCTCTGTAAAGGTCTCTGGTTTCCATCCGAAGTATTGTAGGTAACGACCTATCTGTTGTCGTGAGCCTAAGTTAAACTCTGGATAATCCAGTCTGCTAAATGGTGCTACTGCTGTTGTCCACTGTTCCCCTAAGAACTTCAGGCCGACTACTGAGTAACTGCCGTCCTTCTTTACCTTGGGTGTTATCTCCTTAATGAATGTAGGTAAGGGTTTGAACTTCTCGTGTACCTTATCTTCCAAGTCAAACTTCTTTTCCTTTAGCTCCGCCAGAAGTACAAAAGACTTCTCTTGGTCTAGTACCCATCCGTTCTTAATTTGCTTGCTAATAATCCCTTGTACCTGACCTTCAAGCACAATGCTTTGATTTCCAAAACTTGCAAGGTCACGAAGTAATCTCTGGTACACCAGTTCATTAACTCGTACGTCTTGCTCACAATACTCCACCATATCCTGAGAAAAATTATCCCAATCACTGTGTTCTCCTTTCGGTTGATTTAGTAACTGACCCCAGTTCTCCAATGAATGACCGCCTTGTCGTGATGGCTCTGCCAGTCTGGACATAACTAACGTATCTGTTACTTTACATTTGCTGAAGTCTACGTCGAGTAGCTGTTCCAATACTGGAATGTCATACCCGATGATGTTGTGACCAATGACCTCTAGCTCGCCCTGCTCTTTAATCCAGTCCTTGAAACAAAGTAGGTCGTCGCCTGACCACGTTATAAACTCCTTAGCCCCTATCTCGTAGGCTACAATACACCAAACCTTGTCAGGGTTAAGGCCATTGGCTTCGATGTCAAAGACTATCTGTTTCATTAGGACTCCTGCTGTTTCCTGTCTCTATAATCACACCAACCATTAATGGAATCAAAAACTTCCTCAATGCTGTTGTAACCTGAGTACCACTTACAATGTGCTTTGTGTCTAGGTGTCCACTTCATTGTATGAGGTGAAATAAAGAAGTAACACTTCCTGTGGTGGAAACATATCTGGCCTGCGCCATACGGATATATTTTCTTCTTTCCTAGTCTCTTTAGCTCATTTATTGCTTCCTCTATCATTACAGGGTCTGCAATGTCTGTCTCTGTTACTTGATACTGACTGACTCTATTAACCATGTTAGAACTCCACGTTACTCTCTGTAGGACAAGCTGTTTCAATCATACGTCCCGAGTCTATATCGTAATAAAGATGACAAGCGGCTCCAGTCAAACCTACAAACCTGTTCTTTAATACCCTGACACATGTTGTGTTACGTATTTGCTCGTCCGGATGCTGTTGGTCTCGCTCTAGTCCAATAACCATATCACTTAACTGTGCGATAGCCGCTGAACCTCGTAGCTCTCCTAAGCTAATCTTTCCTCCGTCCTCGTGCGCCTTCTGCCCTGATGGTCGTCTGAGGTGTGACACCAAGAATAACCCGACTCCTGTCTCCTGCACTATCTTCCGTAGGTTGGTCATAATGCTGTCGATTGCCTTACGCTCGTCTCCCTGCGCTTGGTCACTGACTACAATACTAAGGTGGTCAAGGATAATCCATTTGCAGTCCAAGCCTTTAGCCATGTACCTGATGCGTCCTAGCAAGTCGTCCTCACTGGTACTGCCGAAGTGGTCGAGTAGTTGAATACGCCCTAAACCCCACGTCTTCTCCCAGTAACCCCTTTCCTCTCCTTCTACCTGTGCTTTGCGTATCTCTGGCTTATGTAACAGCTTGTTAGCCTCGATAGACATAATGCCTAGCGTAGTCTTCGGTACGTCTTCCTCTAGCGCCAAGATACCGATATTGTCCTCGGTGTTCTTCAATAGGTGATGCTCTAGCTCTCGCATAATCTGAGACTTACCCATACCCGAACCTGACGTTATCGTAACCAGTTCCCGCGGTCTAAAGCCATAGGTGTATTCATTCAAACACTCCCAAGGATAAGGTATTGATTCGACTTCCTTCTGTTCCTGTAGCAAGTCCCACGTATCCAAGCCTGAGACAATACCGTCCGGTCTGTAGACCTTAGCGTCCCACCATGCCCTAGTGAACTCCTGTATCTTCTTGGCCTTCAGCATATCCCCTGCGTCCTTCAAGGGTAATGTTACGTTCTTAGCCTTGTTGGGGGTGAACAAGTTAAGCACTGACTGTGCCGCCTCCTGTCCTGCCTTGTCATTGTCGAAACATATCACTACGTTCTCAAATGACTCTAGCCATTCCAAGTTGGCCTTGATGTCCTTACTGGCTCCTGCCGCACCTGACCGGATAGACACTACAGGCCACTTTCCGTCGAACATCTCACTGACTGCTAGTGCGTCTGCCTCTCCCTCGGTGATGGTAATGTACTTACCGCCTTCCCTGAATGCTTGCTGACCGAACAAGCCTACGTTATCAAAGTTCCCTGTCGCGTAGAATCCCTTGGTATCTACCTGTCTAACCTTCGTCCCTGTCGGCTTGTTGCTATCCTTATCATAGTACGGGTAGTGATGCTTTACAATTTGTCCCTCTGGTGAGAACTCCACAGTAACGCCGAACTTCTGCGCTATGCCCTGTGATATTCTCCTGTCAGGGATTGCCGCTATTACTCCTGTCATCTCGAATGCCCTTGTTTGTGTACGTGGTGCAAAGTCTAGGGCAGTTCCGTTGCCCTTCTCGTAGTAGCCACACCCATTGCTGAAGCAGTGAGCGTGACCGTCAGAGTACCTTGCCAGATTGTTAGCAGAGCCACACTTGGGGCATGACTCGTGCTTTAGGAAGGTAGACTTCTCTGTCATTAAAAGTCCTCGTTATCTTCTGACTGCTCTGCTACTTCTAAAACCTTCACCTTATTGAGGTATGTACTGGTTCCGTGTACTGGGTGTGGTGCGCCTTCCTGCCAGAGGATACGCACCTTAGAGCCTCGTGGTACTCGGCCTTGGAATGCTGTACCATCAGCGTTTAAGACACCAACCTCGAACTTACTGGCAAACTTACGTTGCTTTGTTCCTTCGTACTCACGTAGTTTAACACCTGCACTATCTAGGCTCTCTGCGTCGCCTTCGTCTAAAGACAACACCAAAGAGTATTTACCTGTGGACTGTCCGTTGTACATCTCATGCTCTGTAAGATTCTCAAATGCTACTGTACCTTCTAATACCTGACTCATATCTTTTACCTTTTGATTAAATTAAATTGTTACTACTTAGGTATACCTTAGTTAGTTGCTTTTAGTTTATTATAAAAGAACATAACATAAGTATAGTATATCATTAATTGTTACTAATGTCAAACCCTAATGCTTCTAAGTCTAAACTTTCTTCTCCTTCCGTGTCCAATAGTCCGCCGTTTTCAAAGGCAAGTGCCGCATTAGTTGAAATACTCATACAGTTATAGCAGAGGTCTAAAGGCTTGTCTGTATTATAATCAGTTCTCTTTAACTCTGCTTCCGTCATAATAGCGTCGCACGCTTTACATCTACTCATTTTGTATGCACTCCTATCGTGTCGTAATGCACCTTGTTGAAGTCGCTACGCGCCATTGTGTACAGGTCGTGCTGTATGTGCTGTCGTGCGGCCTGTTGCATCTCTGATACGCTCATCGCATACAGCAGGTACTCTGTGACCTCATCGACCCTTACGTGGTCTTCGTCAGCTATCCAGTCGTTCTGCTCGTATCCTATCAATTGCTCTTTAATCTTGCTCATCGTCCCACTTCTCCATAGTTTCTTTGATGCCATAGCCTAGGCATAGGATTATACCTGTTAAAAATATTGTCAATATCATTCTTCTAACTCCGTCCATACGTTCCCTAGTGTAACAATAAAGAAGGGCACTAGCAACACCAATCCGTCGAAAGCCATCGTGCTCAATTCTCCGTCTTTTACTGTCCATACTGGCCGGCTCTCTACACTCTCTATGTCTAACCCAATGCCGAACCTCGGCTCTACGTTTAAAAACATTCCAAAAATATTAGCTTGCATCTTGAATTACTCCGCTCTCGTCTATTAAGTCTTTAACAAAAATACCGTCTACCATACGCCCTGTGCGGTACTTAATATCATTATAGGCTACATTCATGCAGTCCGTCAATGTTAAGTTGTGTCTCTCGCATAGGTTAATTAGCACGACCAAAATGTCGCCTACGTCATCGCTAAAGTCTTGACTGTGTTCTATGTTGACTCGTAGCTCTTCTACCTCTTCTAGCAGCTTCTCGAACTGTTGGTGGTCTGTACTGCCCTCAATTAGGTTCCGTGCGTTATGCCAGTCGATTATTTTCTGTTCCAGTGCGTAATATGTTGCCATTATGACTCCTCTCTGTAGTTTACTTGCTCTTTAATATCTGCAATGACCTGCTGTAGTTCTGACAGGCTTTGTCCTAGCTCGTCAATAGTTTCCGCTAATAGGTCGTTCTCTGTGCTATTGTCTATAATCATATTTTAATATCCTCTCGGTTAGCCATTTGGCGGCAAGTGAAAATCTAAACCTAAATTTAACTCCTCTGCTGCTTCAATATCGTCAGGGTCTGGAGACCACTCGGCATAGTTCAATAGCCTATCTATTTTTTCCTGCGCGGAGGCTATATACGCCTTTAAAGTCTCGCGCCGGTCAATGTGCGCCTGTAGTGCCAACTCTCTCTCTTCCGCGTCCGTTAGTACGTCAAAATGTGGGTTGCCTCTATCTTCTTCGCTTACTCTGCACCTAGTCATTATAATTCACCCCATAATTGTTTAAAATGCTTTTGATTGTCTAAGCGTAACCGCTCCAGACGTTCTACCAGTGTATCAGAATGCTTTGACTCTGTAAATACAATTTGTGTCACTAAGAAATCATGCTCTTTTTTAAACTCTGTGTATGTCATACCGTAAAACCTCATATAATCAATTCTAAGCCGTTTTAACAGGGTAACCCATGCTACCCTATAGGCTACCCTTTAAACCGCCGTAATCGCCCTTATTCCCAGGATAAAGACAGCCATTATCAAACTACCCGCGACAAATCCACCCGCGAATAACAGTACCAGTTGTAAAATTCTTTTGTATTTATTCATTATAAAGAACCTCATTAAAGACTATATCTAATTGCTGGGCCGTTAAATGTGCGTCTGCTATTACGTGGTGCGATATAGTAAAGCCATAGTTTACCAAATCATGCAAGCGGTTATCCTTTGACCCGAAAGTATCGCGTTTACAGTCGTAATAATAATCTACTGTTTCCGCTGTTTTAGCTGTGTTTATTACTTGTACTTTTTTCACTGTATAACCTCCCCAATTAGAATAACATTATGTAAACAAGCGCGACATACATAAATTTAGCTGTTACTGCCGCCCCTAGGATTACCACCGACCACCCGAACACCTCAACGGCTAGATTAATGCGCGCCTCCCGACGCGCTTTGGTTTTCAATTGTTTACGCTTTGCGCTATTCATATCATGCCGCCCCTGTTAGGTTAGAAATAAACTCCGCTGAACGTGTCTCAACATTAGCGGACACACCTTGTAGCCATTTGTTAACGTGTCGCGTTGTAGTGGCTGAATACTTTTTCTCTGTCCTAACATACTGACCTGATGGGAGCATCGCCGCGACTGGGGTTGAGTAGCTAAACAAAATCACCGCTCCGCTATTTGTTGACAATTCCGTCATGTTTGAACCTACATTGTTAATTTTCATTGGTTACACTCCCTCTGATTCTAATTCGTTTAATACTTCAACAGCTTGTTCCAGTGCCTCATGTTCCGTCTCGATTCCGTAGCAGGTGAAACAATGGTAATCTACCCATTGGCCGCCTACTGGAAATTGTAGGTTAAACGTAGCGGCTTCATTCCATTCAATACGAATGTGGCCTTCGATTTCTGATTCTATTTCCCAGTGTTTCATAATAATTACCTTTTAGGTTGTGTTAGTTGTTTTGAGTATACCGGCGATTATATACCACCGACATAGTTAAAGCAACTAATTATATAAACTAATTAAGTTTTCTCTGATTTTGTTTAAATCGCTATCCTTTAAATATGACAACACCTGCTCGCCAATATTAACACCATAAGCCGCGTGAAGCATACCGCCAACAATCTGACGTTCGTCGCGGTTGCTGTTTGTCATCTTATCCTGATACTTATTTAGCTTAGATTGATACTGTTTGCACCACTTTTTAGTCTTAACTTGTTTGGCTATTGTCTTAACCGGCGGAATATTGCATGGATTACTGATTGCGAATGTTAACATAATTATTACCTCTTAGGTTTAACAGTTGTTTTGAGTATACCGGCCATTATACAGACCGGCATAGTTAATGCAACTATTTATTTTAACTTTCTACTGGCGGGATATAGCGCTCTCCCCTTTGTTTTAAAGCCATACCCGCATAGTGTATTGTATCCGCGTATTCACCACACTTAGGATTTTCAGGCATTGCCGCCATCGCACGCTTACAGTCTTGTATCATGTAACACAGCGTATCACTACTTACATGTAGTAGGCGCTCAATTGTCTCACTGTGCCACTTTCCCGAACCATCGTTATATTCTGCCATCTTAAACACCTCTTTTGGTTTGCCCCTTGCGGGGCGTTTGGTTTATTTCACTATTTCAACGTCGTAGAAGTATTGGCCTACGCTCGTGTAGCGTTTTGTCACCAGTTTATCATGAGAAAATTGGTGGCCTTCGGTAGATAGGAAAGGCACAAAACTATCAAATTCATTCTCGTAAGCCTCTGGGTAAACCTCTGCAATTGTTAAGGTGAATATATGCCCGTCTCCGTTCATACGCTCGCCGTGTAGTTTGATTGTATCGCCTGCTTTGTAGTCTCTCATTTTATCACCGCCTGAGCCGCTAAAAGCTCTGTATTTTGCGCCATGTCCTTAATCTCGTGGTAATAGCCGCCACCTAACAGAACGTGCGCTAGGTCTACTTTACCCTGAGCCGACGCTATAGCGCGTGCCTTGCTCTTGCTATCACCGCCAAAGTGCGCTTCGTATTGAGCCTTATAGTCTATAAAGAGGGAGGCTTCAAGGGTCTCCAGTATTTCGCTCTTGTTCATCTTGTTTGCTCCTTTGCACCGTTTTGGTGCGTTGGGTTGGTTTCTCTGTCTTGTTGATGCCATTATATCAAGATGCTAATTTGTGTCAAACATTTATTTATAACAGTTTGTTATATGCTTATAGCTTTTTGTTATAGGCTAAACTATAGAGAGGAACGGGCGCGCGCAAATATCACAGATAAGACACAAAGTCAATATAACTTTTAGTTATAAGAATGCTATGGGTATATAACCACAATAGGTAGCGCCGCTACAGCCCAGGCGTGGCAAGGGATACAGAGGATTTCGACGTTAGCGTTGATTTGATACCAGTGTTAGGGGTAGGCATGACAAGCTGTTAGACGGCAATTGAGAGCCT
>Ga0115570_10001334_pt1 | contig 19930 bp, 17 predicted proteins | sample COGITO_mtgs_1205_3_FD_87294 | JGI IMG/M metagenome (GOLD analysis project Ga0115570, IMG submission 87294) | Pelagic marine microbial communities from North Sea - COGITO_mtgs_120524 | ecosystem: Environmental > Aquatic > Marine > Epipelagic | place: Germany:Helgoland, sampling site Kabeltonne... | reverse complement strand
TTTTGTTTACTTTCATCAGTTAGTATTAAACTTTTAACATATTCTAATTCTTTATTTTTATTTTCTAATTCATTTGTAAAATCTTGTGAAATAATATTAATAATATTATCCTGTGTATCAGTTTTACCACCTAAATCTTTGATAGCACCAGATATATCATTTGCATTTAATTTTTCGATAATATTATTTGTTACAAAGTCTTTAATCGTGTGAAATAAAATTGGCATTTTACATAAATAATATTTTTCATCAGGTATAGGCAATTTGAAACTATTTCTAACAAATTCTTTTTTACATTTAATAAGCATTAATTTAATATTTTTTGCATCACTAAATATATATCTAATACCCCATAAAATTGAACTGGGACTTCTAATTGTATTAATTAATTCTTCATATGTTCCAGATATTAACCATAAATAATAATAATGAATAACTGGAATACTTTTTATTAAATCATGTGCTTCGTCAATCATAACTCTTTTCCATCTAAATAAATGCTTTGCATATGCATTTGTATTAATTGAATTTATTGTAATATTATCATCATCTTCGTTTATTGTATTATAATAATAATTAATTAAAACATCATATGTTGTATTTTTAATTAAAATAACATCAAATTCGCTAAAATATTGTTTTAATATTTTAGAATCATTATTAACATCTTGATAATTAGGAAGATATTTTTTAATATAATTTAAATTTTCAATTGCTAAAAATTTTAAATTAGTATCTTGTTTTAAGGTTTTTTTCCATTGCATATAAACAGGACCCCTAGGCACAATAATTAATGTAGAATCAATTAAAACTTCCTCATTTTTAACAATAATATTATTAGTACTATAACTAAAATAAGAATAATTTAAATTACTAATATAACTTTTTTCATAAATTCTATTAACATATATATCATTTAATTTACATGCCGATATTATAGATAATGCTGTTAAAGTTTTTCCATATCCAACTATATCACCAATTATCCCAATATTAGTATTAATTTTATATTCACCCTTTAAACCTGTATTAAAAATATCATTATAATTTTTTGAATTAATATTATAATTTATTACACCATAATTTTCCATTAATTTTGCTTTATATAAACATGCTAATTGATGTGGTTTTAATTGTATTTTTATATTTTCTGGTTGTTTATATGCTGGCGATGATTCATCTAATTCTAAATCATATATATAATTAATATTCATTTAATAATATAGTATAAATTTAAATATTAAATATTTACATAATAATCATTTTTTATGTATGAAAATATATATAAAATAAAAAAAAAATGATATGTTTATATGATATATTATTAATATAATATTTTGAATATAATTAAAAATGCTTGATTCTCAAAATGCACTGAAAAGTTTTACTAAATTAGAAGAATATAAAAATTATAAAAAAGAAATAAAAAAAAAAAATAAAACAAATATAATGTCAAACTATTTTGAATATTTTGATGAAGAAAATGTTATGGATTTAAAATTACATCAAAAATACTATTTCGATGTTGCTGCAAATATTGCAAAAAATTCTAATATGTTTCAAAAACATGGCGCGGTTATTGTATATAAAAAAACAATAATCGCAACCGGATATAATAGTTATTCATATAATAGTAAAACAAATTTTAGTATTCATGCAGAAATAGTTGCAATCAATAATGCTATTAAAAATTGTAATAAAGAATTATTGTGTGATTCAAAACTATATATTGTAAGAATTGCACCAGAAACTAAAAGTAAATATATTCTAAAATATTCTAAACCTTGTTTAAATTGTCAAAAATATATAAATAAATTTAATATAAATAAAATATTTTACTCAACTAATTATGAGTATGATAAAGTTATTTCAAGTGATTCTGATTAAATTTGTAAATTAACTTGTGGTATAACTCTTCTAATATTTTTCTTAACAATTACTGGTCTATCACTAAATATTTCATTTAATAAGTCTTCTCCTGACAAATCTTTAAAATGTAATATTTTTTCTTTTATTTCAGACATTTTAACAGGTACTTTAACCTTTCTTTCATTTGCTTTTATTCTTCCGTGTTGAGTATTTAAATCTTTATATTTATAATCAAACATAAATTTTTCAATTTTATTATTTAAAGCTTTTTGATGTACTTTTCTTTCTTTTATTGCAATATGTAATTTTCGTATTTGATCATCAAATTTAAACCATTCATTAACAAGTGCTTTTAGTGTATCTAATTCTTCTGAACTAGGTTCGGGATTATTATCTAATATATTATTTACAAATTCTGTTGTAGAACTATTATTATCTTTATCCATAATATATCATATATTTATATACTTAATCTTTATATTAATTTAGTGATTTTTCAATGAATTTAATTATATCTTCATATTCTCTTTTTTTCAAAAATTCAGATTTTTTTTTCCCTTTATCACAATATTGTATACATGGTACCATACTAATTTGATATTTAGTTTCCAAAAAATTTTTCATATTATTTCTTTCAATACAAATAATTATTTTATCAGTTTTATTGTATTTTTTTTTAATATCTTTCCAAAGTCCTTCTAACATTAGACAATAAGGACACTTATTAGAATAGTAATAAATGACAGTTTTATTAAAAGGAATTATTTTAGATACTATCTGTTTATAATTAGTTTTATTAAGATTATAAATTGGCATTTATATTATACTATAAATAAATATTAAATTAATTAAAAAAAAAATACAGTAAATTATTATAAATATATTTAATAGATTAAAAATGATTAATGATATTATAGAATCTAATACATATGATTATCTAAATTTTCAAAATTTAGATTATATTAATAGTAAAGATTTTAAACAACCATATACAGATAATGATCCGGATATGAAATATATTAATACTATTTATGATTATGATTTAAGAAATAAAGCAAATAATACTTCTTGTGAACATCAAAAAATATTAAGTAATTTTTATGATACTAATATAGATAACGAATATAAATCAAATAGAAGATTTATTGACGAAATGAAACCAATTAATTATGATTATGAAAAAGATTTATATATTTTATTAGGGAGACAAGTAACTCCTAAAAGTTGTGATGTAAAAAAAAAAGATTATAATGATGGTAATTGGATAAACTATCATGATGATAATATAAAAAAATATATGGATAATAACATTTTTAATATAAATACAAAAAGTAAATTAAAATTGATTAATTAAATTTAATTTTAACAATTTTATTAACTAATGTTTCTTTTTTAATTGGTTTAATCATGCCATTTTTCCGTGTTGTTACTTTTATACCAAGTTCTTTACATTTTTTTAATAATTGATTTTTTGAATATTTTTTATTTAAATATTCCCTATATATAGATTTTTGGCTTTTTATTTTACTCTTTCTTGCTTTTCCTCCCGATAACATATTTTGCATTTTTTTATGATCATTAGTATCCATACCTAAAATACTTTCTATAGTATTGCTAGATAGTTTCTGTTGCATGTCTATATCTATATTAAAAAGACAAATTTATTTTATATATAATTATTTCTCTTTCCCCATGCATTTTTGCAATAAATTTTCTTGACTAATATCACTTTCACTTTTGTTTTTTAATTCTTTTTTATAATTTTTAATATTTAATTTATTATTCTTAATATTTTCTTTTAATTCTTTTAATTCTTTTTTATCAACTATTTTTAATTTTTCTTCATTTTTATTTAATTTATTAGTTTCATTTTCTATATTTTTTTTAATCTCTTGTAAATTATTACTTTTAGATATATCTGCTTTTATATTATAAAAAACTGGATAAGCAAAATTTCTTACATCTCTATCGCGATTTAAATATGATATATAACCCGTTATATCATTTAAATAATCTTCTGCTCCTTTATCTGTAAATTTACTTGTAGTTTCATCTAAATATTTTTTAGTAAATTCATTGAAATCTTCAGGTAATTCATCTCTTTCTTTCATTAAATTTATTAATTTAATTAAATGCATTGGGTCACTTGTATAAGGAGTAGCAGTTAATAATAATAATTTAACACTTTCCTTACCTGATATATTATATGAATTTTTTATTAATTTATTCATAATTTCAATATTTGGTTTTTCAGATGCTTTAATATCAGGTGAATATAACTTATGTGCTTCATCAATAATAACAAGTGTTTTTTTTAGAATATCTTGTGTTCCATTTCTTTTTTGCATAACTTTATATATACTATTTTTACCTGCTAACATATTTGAAAATTGTTTATAACTAATAGGCATTATCCACGAATCACTTAGATATTTTGAATAATTTTTTTTAATTATTTTTGGAATATTTTCTTTATTAATAATTTGTCTTCTTATTACTGATGAACAAACTTGTTGAAACATATTTTTCCATATATCTGATTTTAATGTATGTCTTGTAACCCATAATATTGTATAATTATGTTCTTCAAATCCTTTTGTTGCAATTGAAACAGCAGAACAAGTTTTTCCTGTACCAACACTATGCCATAATAACAGTCCTTTATAATCTGATGAATGATTAAAATAATTTGATACAAATTCTTGAGTTGGTGTAAAAGTTATTAATCTTTCATCTTTAGGAGGCACTGATGGAGGCAAATTTTTAATTGGTATTGGCAATGAATTATTTTTTCCACCATTTTTTGTGTTTAAAATTTCTTTATTTACACTTTTTATTTTTTTATTTAAAATTTTTTCATTTTTCCTTATTATTTTTCTATCTTTTACCATTACTTCATCTTTTAATTCTTTACGAAATTCTTCTTTACTTTTTTCATCATTATAATCTATTTCTTTATGTAATTCTAATTCTGATTCATGATATTCAAAAAGATCTTTTGTTTTCCAATGTAAACTAAGATAAAACCAATTTCCTTCAGTCATATATGCTTTTGTTGTATAGCCTGGATTAACTAATCTGCCAACAAGTCTTCCTTCTGTACCATTAGCGATTTTAACAATATCTCCAACTTTTAATGGCTTTATCTTTTCATTTGTGTAATCATCTAGCCATTTATTATATTTTTTTTTATCAGCACTTTCAATTTCTAAAATTTGTTCATCATTATAAAATAGTTTTTGTGCAAATTTATATGCTTTAGTTTGTGTTAATGCGAATCCACCAAAAGTATTATATTTAATTTTTTTAATAATTTCTTTTTGTTTTTCTACACAATTATTTTCAAATTTTATATCATCCCATTTAAATTTTGAATATCTTTCATCAATATAATCTCTTAATTCTTTAAATTTATATTTTTTATTAGGTGCTTTCAATAAATTTAAATTTAATTTTTTTGTTTTTTTACCTTTAATCCCACCACCTAATGGATTTTTAACTTTTTTAACAAGTGAAAATTCATTATTTGATAATTTTCTATAATCTGTATAAATATTATCTATTTTTTTATTAAAATTATGTATATTGATATTCAAATTATAATCTACTGCACCATATTTAGATATATTTTCTAATTCTGACGCAAAAACTAGTTTACTTAAATCTAATCCACTATTATTAATGAATAATTCATGTACATTTATATTATTATTATCTATTAAATTATACTTAAAAACATGTAAAGACCATCCTATATTTGGAATAAAATCTAAACCTTTTTGTCCACAAAATCTTGTCCCTCGACCAATTACTTGTTTTTCATCTGATTCTGTTATTAATGGTTCGAAAATATGTACATATTTTACATCAAATAAATCAATACCTTCTTTATAACCAGAATCTAAAATAATAAACCTAACCAATTTACCATTAATATTATCAGGTCTTTTATTAAATAATTCTATGATATGTTTTTTTAATTTCACTGGAAAAGGTTTGTCATATATTTGTACACTTGATAATAATGCAAAATTTTTATTATAATTATTTGATAAAGTATTTTCATTTATTTTTAAACTTTTATCATAAATATTTGTATAACCTTTTGTCATCATACTCGCAGCTATCATTTTTGAACCTGCTGAAGATTCTTTAATATCTGTATATATAATATGTTTAAATTTTTTATTATAATTTTTCATATCATTATCATCAAGTTCTTTAATTGTATCTAATAATTTTATAACTTTTGGTGAAACTTCATGTAATTCCTTTTGAAAATCTTTTAAATCAAAATTAGATTTATCAACTTTATGTTGTTTTGCTTGAAATGAAAAATTAGAAACTTTTCTTATACATAGTGCTTTTTTATTAATTTTCATACTATCTATTAATAAAAAATATTAAATATTAATAGTATTACAATATGTATTTAAATAAAATTTTAATATTAATAATATTATTATTGTTGTTAATAATATTGAATGTTATTATTAATAAGTTTTCATTCCTTTTTGATAAACATACTATTAATGAAAATTTTATAGATGATAATATATATTTGCATGAAACAAATAGTCCTGATGAAACAAATAGTCCTGATGAAACAAATAGTCCTGATGAAACAAACAGTCCTTTGGAAATAAATGAAACAAAAAAAAAATTAAATAATTTAGAAAATAATATTATAAATAAAAATATTTCTATTGATTTACTTACATGTTCAAATACTGGTTCTCTTATATTATTACTATCAAATAAAGATAATTTAATATATATTAGTAAAAATAATGGCAATAATTGGTTTTATAAAAAATTACCAGAATTTATTGAATACAGTAAAGTATATTTAATTGAATTAAATATTAATAATTATTTAATTGTATTATTTGGACAAAAAAGTGGTATATATATAAGTACATCTTTGGGTGATATTTGGAAATTAATTAGTTTTAATAAAGGTAATGATTTATGTTATTCTATTAATTTGGATTATATATATATTGCAACAAATGTTGGTATATTATACAATAATAATCAATTAAATCTTACTAGAAATGAATGTGATAACGAATGTTTAATTAATTATAATATGTATGATGGTGACTTTAAATTTAATATTATTAATAGAGATGAAATAATTAATAAAAATATTACAAATATTCAGTGTATTCCAGATGGTAATATTATAATATATTCTATTGATAATAATAATTTATTTTCAATTAAATATGAAAAAAACAAATGGAATACTATGTCTGGTTTAATATGGGAAAATATTGGATATAAAAAACCAGAAAAATATAAAAAAATTGTTAATAAGGGATTAAGCGAATTATTAAAGAAAAAAAATATTATAACAATTGAAGAAAAAAATAAATTAGATATAAATGATTATGATATCGTAGAAAAATCTTATATAAAAGTTAATAATAGTTATTATAAACCTGTTAATATTCATCATATTAGTGATGTTAAAAATGTTAAAAATATTATAATATTAGAAGATCAATTATTTGGAAACGACGGAAATATTTTAGTTAATGATAATAGTAATTTATATCTATATAATTATAAAATAGATGATGAAACTAAATTAATTAATAAAAAACAATTAATAACCATTAATATTAACGAATCTATATGCGGTGAGGGTAATAATAATTGTTTAATTAAAATTAATAAATTAATTAGATATAAAATGGCTACAAAATATAGTTTTATTATTGTAATAAATAATAAATTATTATTATGTAATAATATAAATAAATCAAATAGTTTTCTTCCAATTAAAAAATTATCTAATGCATATATTAAAGATTTAATAATAAATAAAAATGGAAGTAAAGCAATATTAATAGATTATGATGGTAATATACATATTAATAATGATTTACAAAAATATTTTCAAAATAAATCAGAATTTAAAAAAGTAGTATTTAATTTTAAAAATTCATTTTAAATAAAATAGTACATATATTATATAAATTAAAGATTATATTTTATTTTATTTTTTTATTAAATTTTAAATGATATGTACTTTTTTCAATATATATATAAAAATATTATTATATTACAATATGATATGAAAACAGGATATTTATATTGTAGTATTCCCAAATGCGAAATTGAAGTACTATGTATTGATATTGGTTATAATTTAAAAACTATAATGAAAAATGATAAAGTAATTTACCTTAAAAAAGTAGTTTTTCCAAAAATAATTAAAAAAAAAATTTATAAAAAATTTAAAAAATATTTATTATTAAATAATATATTTAGCAATGTAATAAAAAAAGAATTAATTGAATATATTAAAACATTTTAACTTTAGGTTTAGTTGGTTTTTAACTTTAGGTTTACTAGGTTTTTTAACTTTATGTTTAGTAAGTTTTTTAACTTTAGGTTTACTAGGTTTTTTAACTTTATGTTTAGTAAGTTTTTTAACTTTAGGTTTAGTAAGTTTTTTCCCTCCATCAGTCCTAACAATATTATACCCAAACTTTTTTAAATTAGAAAAAAATCTTTCTGGGCATTTTAATGATTTTGTATTGTTTATATAGTTATCGATTAATTCAAGATATTTTTTCTTCAAATCAATATATTTTTGTACTTGTTTTATATTTTTCTATATGCGTGAAAAATACACAACATATCAATACTTATAATTAGTTTAATTCTTTGAACAATTAAATATTCATTCGCATAATAATAAGTTAATGAATATCGTTTTAACTTATTTGTAGTGATAACACAAATTAATAAATTATCAACTGAATCCACATGAGTATCATCATATTTTATGTTGTATTGTTCGTGCGCTAGTTCATGTTTAGCGTTTCTATTACGCGAATAACCATTCAAACATGTATTAAGTATTGTGGAGGAGGATGGAGAGAGTGAGAGGATGTATAGCGTTTATTAGTACTATTTTGAAGCATTCTATATATAATGTAATTTTTTTAATTCATGCATTTCTTTTAAAATTTAATCTTTATTTATTAATTACATTATTTTTTACTTCTGGAACTTCTTCTTAAATTAGTAGTATCTTGTTTCTCAGGAGATTTTTTTTTTGCAGATTCTTTTTTAGGAGATTTTTTTTTTGCAGATTCTTTTTTAGGAGATTCTTTTTTTGCAGATTCTTTTTTTGTAGATTTTTTTTTTTTATCTAATTTTTGGTCACAATGTAATAATAAAATTTCAGATATTTCTAATAATATTTTTGCAGTATCTGAAAAAACTTTATTTATAAATTTATTTTGTTGTTCTTTTGTATTATTATAAGGATAGTATTGTAATAAATGATATATATTATTTAGTTTTAAACTAGTTTTACTAGTGCTAGCAAATAAACCAGAATATCTAAAAATAGTTGTAAAACCAATAATATAAGTAAAATGTTGAATATAATAATCAGTAATTAAAAAATTTTCATCTATATCTCTTCTATTTTTGAATATTTCTTTAATATCTTCATATGAAATATAATCGTATTCGTGAACTACTTCTAAATCATCAAATATTTCATCATCGTCACTTAATCCACCTCCTTTTTTGTCATTATAATGATTAAATTGTAATTTAATATGATGTAAAAAATCATCTGTCGTTTTTCTATCAATATTTAAAAATATTGTTTCAGTGTCATTAACATTATCCAGATTATTTAAATATTGAATTAACGAATCTTCATTTTTCTTTAATAAGTTATCAAATTTAATATAATTACATAAATTAATAATATAATCTATTAATATATCAAACATATTATAGATTTCGTCATTAGATAAATTCGAAAATCTATTTTTAGATAATTTATTAATTTCATAATTAATAAATATGTTATTAAGAACAAGAATAAAAGTTTCATTTTTGCATATATTTTTTTTAATATTAATTAAAAAATAGTTGAATTTATCATTATCGGTTTCTCGTATATTATTTTTAATAAATTTATACGAATTTGGTCTAGTAAAAATATTACAAGATTTCGAAGTAAAATCGAATGAATGAATAAATGCATCAATTTGATTTAATTTTTCCCGATGTTCTTGTTTTAGTAAAAAAAGTTTATTATATTCTCTTTCAAATGATATTTTGCCAACAGAAAACAAATCAAATTTAAAAAAATTACCCCCTTTTTTTATTAAATTATAAGTAGAATACTTAGAGGTTTTAAAAACCATTTCTTTCTAATTTAAAAAAATAATTTATTATTTAGTATATAGTATTATTTAGTATTATTTACACTTTTTTCTTGGTAACTTTCTTTTTAGGAGGAGGAGGTAGAGGTTCAGGTTCAGGTTCAGGTTCAGGAACCTTAGGTTCTTCTTCATCTTCTTCATCTTCTTCATTTTCTTCATCTTCATCTTCATCTTCTTCCTCTTCTTCTTTAACTATTTTTTTTTTATTTTTATCTTCTTTAACAACTTCTTTAATAACTTCTTTAATAACTTCATCTGGAACAATATCATCTTCATCTTCATCGTCACAATCTTCATCACTGTCTTTAATAAATGTTACTTTAACATTTTGTGAAAGTTGAAACTTTCCTGTACATACTTTCCATGAACAACCGTATTTACCACCTGCCATCCATAGACCAGTTAGTTGTACAATCATTACAACTTTTGCACCTTTTAGTCTTTTAAAAACATCATTAATATTAAGTTCTTCATTTTGCATATCATAACAATCCATTGTACATAGTTCATTTTTATCGAAAGGAATTTTTGCTTTAAATGTTGGTGGATATTTACCAAGTTCTTTACCAGTATTAGGGTCTTTATCTACTTTAATAATAGGACTAAATAGTTTTTTACAGAATGCTTTATTATTATCGAAATCATCTTTAAACCATAGTTCTCTATTTTCAAAAGCATCATCTACAATTTTATTTTCTAGTTCTTTTAGTTTATTATATAATTGATTAATTTTATCATTTTCATCCATTCCTCTAAATGAAACATCAAGTGCAGAACCTGGTACAACTTTTTCAACAGGTTTATCATCTTTCTTTTCTTTTTCAGAATATGGTGGACTAATTCCATATGGTAGATAAAGTGCAGGTGTTTGGATAGTTAGTTTGTCATTTCCATAATTAATATAAACTGTTTTTGCACCAGATTTCATTTGTTTTACCTCAGAATATTTAAGTTTTGATACATCAATTTGCTTGGGAAGAATTACTGTCATTATATATTAGTTACTGTTATGTTCTTATATAATTTATAAAAAGAATCATTTTTTTTTATTTATATTTATAAAATTTATTTACCATTATGATTGCAATAATTAAAGTTAGAAATATCAATAATAAACCCGAATATTTTAGTAAACATAAATTACATTTTTTTTTCATTTTCTATATATTATTAGATAAATTTATTCTAAAATAACAAGTAATATCATATTATATGAGAAAAATATAAATGATAATATAAATATTATTACAATACAATCTTTAAGATATATCAAAGGATATATTAATTTATTAATACCACCTGGTGCTAATACACATGAAAATATTAATCCAAATATCATTAAAACAACAAAATAATTAATATATTTTACTGTTTTATTAAGAATATCATATTCTGATGTAATTTGTACATTATTCGCATATGTAACAATAATAATTATGAAATAAATAAATATAAGCATTACAATCAAAAATACAAAAACACTTTTTTTATAAATCCATATTCCTTTTATAGTTCCCATTAAACTATTTATGATCATTAATGCTAAAAATATTAAGAATATAATAGTAAAAACCCAATGTGGCCATTTCCATTTATTTGGATTAAATAATTCTAAAAATATTCCAGCGATATGTTTAAAAAAATGTAATATTTTATCTGTAAATGTTCTCAAAAATGTAACAATTGGTATTTTGGTATCACGAACTGTTAATTCGAACATTCTTATTAATAATTAATTATATAAAAATAGCAAGAATAATCATTGAACATATTAAAATTATAATAGATATGCCAAAAAATTGCATTAATGTATTAATATTATAGTCTGTATATATTTTATTATAATTTACCCTAATCAAAAATATGGGTAGTAATATCAAAATAATTATAATACAAATTAAAAAAGATATATATATAACTGCTTCTCTTTTATAGTTTGTTTCCATTAATAATATAAAATAAATTTATTTATTAGAATATGATAAATAGTACATTAAATGCATATATAACAAAAATATTTAATGATATTCAAAATTGGGCATATGCAAATAGTGTTGTAATTAATGCAGGTGGTTTTACAATAGGATACTCCACATATTATTTTATAACTAGTATTATAACTTTAATAACGCCAATATTTATATTATTTGGAAATTATGTAAGCAAATTAGCAAATGTAATTGGGCTTACAAGAACCGGTTATTTATATATATTAATAAAATTTATATCAGACATTATAATAAAAATACTTGTATGGTTATCAACAATACTTATTACATTTGTATTATTAGAATATTTTCTTAATAATAATATATTAAAACTAAAAACAAATATAAAACAAGAAGAAAAAAAAGATTTTATAATATCGAAAGCAAAAGTAGAAAATGATTTAAATAATGGTATATTTGAAAATAAAAAAAAAATAGATATATTAAATCATAAAGATAAAATAATAGGAGACGAGATTGTTAGAAAAGAAGAAGAATTACTAGATAATTTATCAATAAAAACAAATAAAGATTATGAAAAATTTATAGATGAAATATTATAAAAATTATTTTTTTAAATGCAAATCTATTAAAACTTTAATATTATCTGGTATATTACCAAATTTCATATATAATGATTTTATATCTATTTCCTTATTATTTTCAACTATCGGATAATAATTTATTTTTTTTCCTTTTTCTTCTATTTTATTAAAAATCAATAAGGGTCTATCATTAATATTTTTTGTTGCACTTATAAATGTAGATGATAACACTAAATCACCTATTTCATTTCTTTTAATATCTATATTACTTGAACCATATGGTATTCTATGTATTAATAAAATTGAAATATTAAAAATATCCGATATAACTTTAATAGTTATATCATTTGGATATAATTTATCATTATTAATAATATTATTAGTTATTTCTTTAACTTGTTCTCGCTTATATATATTAATATCAATACTTTTAAAAGGACTAAATTTAATCCATTCACTATAGAATGATGGGTCTTCAAATAATATTTTATTTGCATTTATATCGTGAATTATCTTTTTAATATATTTATTGACAACTTGTTTAATTTCATTATAATTAGTATCTATATTTAAATATTTTGATAACCAATTTATTAATTCATCTATTTTATTTATATCATAATTACTTTTAATTATAACTAAATTAACCCATTTCGCTTTAATTCTAGATCTCCATTTTGTTGGAAGTTGTTCTTTTGTACCATTATAAATTGAAGGCAATTCATCATTTATTGTATCTTCTTTTTTATTTAAAATATAATTATTAACATTTTCATTATTAAAATCAAATTTATTTGGCATATAATCATGATAATTTATTAATATTTTTGGTATTTCAAATATATTATTCATATAAAAAATATTTTGTGAAAAAACTAATTCATCTTTATTATATTTATTCTCTTTTATTAAGTAAGACATAAAATCATATTTATAAAATATTATTATATTTGTTAACCATTTATCAATATTTTTTATTGGATTTGATGAATATAATGGTAATTCTTCTAATATAATCTTAATTTTATTTTTATTATTAAAATTTGTAAAATATTTAGTATATAATTTTTCAATTAATAAATGTCTTTTCAAATTATGATATAAGTTTATAAAAGTTTCATCATTATATTTCGATATTATTGTTTCCGCTACTAACTTTTGTAATTTAAACCATTCATAAGATACTTTATTTTCTTTTTCTATATAATTAATAATTTTATTATCACTATTTATAATATTAATTATATCATTGTTTTTTAATTTTAATTCAGGTAATGTTAATTTACTTGAAAAATATTTACCATTATTTTCGCGTATAGTTCCAGTTATATATTTTATATTTAATTCATCGCATTTCTTAATAAATTTATTATATATTATTAAATTAATATTATTTATTATTAAATTTTTACCAACAATATCATCATAAAATTTAATATTGTAAATATTCATATCTTTAATAAATTTTGTTAATAATGATATACTAATTTTATCAGTATATAGTAATATATTTGATTTTGTAATAAAATAATTTATACTTAAATCATTATTTAACAAAATAGTATCAATATCAAAAATATGATATTTATCACCAATCGTATTTATCCACTGACTCAATGAATATATTTTATTATATACATTGTTTAAATATGTGTTATTTGTTAAATTCGAACATTCATTAATTATTTTTTTGACTAATTTATAATCATTTAAATATAATATATCCTCTTTTTTTGATTTATGTCTGAATTCTAATGGTTCGTAATAATTTCTATCTTTTAATAACATTATTATTTCAGGATTTATATCTAAATTAGTTAAAATATCATTATATGAAGTAAATAAGGGGCACATTATTCTAATATCATTATTATCGTATTCCCATATAATTAATAATTTATTATATAATATTGAAACAAGTGTATATAAATAATAAGGTAATTTATCTACAGGATAATCATTTGATTTCAAATAATTAATAAATTTATTATAAGAATTATATACTGACAATAATCTATAAATTGAATTAGTGTTACTATTATCGTATTTAAACATTGATAAAATTTTTTTATTTTTATTTATTTTATCAATTGTTTTTTTATTATTTATATTTTTTAATTTTAAATCATGAAAATCTTTACAAATATTACCATTTTCTAAAGATAAATATGTTATTAAATCTAATTTTTTCTCAATGTCACTAATAAAAGCATTTTTAGACGAAAAATTCAATAAATCAGATATCGCATGTATTATACTGTCATTTTTAAGAAAAGTACTTTTAATATTTGTTCTATGTTTTATACCTTTTCTTACAAAACATTTTTGTGTTTTATTTAACATTTTAGAACATGTTTCATATTCAATATCTTCTAATAATATTTCATGTATTTTTTCATCAATAGAACCTAATCTATTATTTTCTATAGGAGCTTTTTGATTCATCAAATAAAAATTTTTATCTATTATTTCTGTAATCTTAGAAGTATCTTGTTTTTCTTTTGTTTCATCTTCTTCTTCAAAACTACTATCTAATGTTTTACATTTTTTTATATCTTCTTCTTTTTGTTCTTTTTTACCACAACATGGTGCACAAATACCTTTTTCATTTGGTTTAATTAATTTAACAAATCTTTTTTTATTCTTATCTTTTCCCCAAAACATTTGAATAGGTTCCTCATTTGCTAAAGGGCATTCGTATTTATCTAAACTTGGATCTAAAGGTATTTTACTTGTTGGACACCACACTTTAGGACACGCATAAAAATTAAGATTTTTTTTTGTACTACCATATTCAATAATATTATCATAAAATACTTGTTTATTTTTTTCTAATTTTTCTTTTTCTTCTTTACTAAATACAACTGGTTGAAATCCCGCCTGACATTTATCTCTCGCGTAATTTTCTCCAACTAAATCTTTATCATATTGTTTCATTAATTCTACAAATAAAGAATGATTTACCTTACCCAATGGCGCACCACCCATTAATAAATCATCGTCATCATCGTCTAAATCATAATCAAATTCTCCCAATATATCATTATCATCTATTTTTATTTCATCTTCAATTTTATAATCATCTAATTCTCGCATATCATCCTTTTTAGTCTCTTTTTTAACATTAGTTACTTTTGTAGATTTTTCTATAATTCTAGATTGTGATATTATTTTAAATAACCAATAATATAAATAATTTAATTCATTATAATTTGCAATATTATTTATTTCAATGTTTATCAATTGTTTATGTTTATAAATTGTTATTATAGCTCCATTATCTTTTATATTATACTCTTTTTCCTTTTTATCATCTATATTTACATTTAATTGATTATCTATTATATTACTTACTTCATCTTTAGCAATAGACTTATCAAAACCAAGTGCAACTAATTCATTAACTATATCATCTTGTACAATACCAATATTATATCTATTAATTATATAATCAGATATACTAACATCATTATTATAATTTGCAGATCTTTTATAAATACATATTATTTGTTGTTTATTTTTTGATAATTTTACATTAAATATATCAATATATTTGCTAATAACAGATAAAATATTATTTAAATTAACATTATCAATCAAATAAGAAGTATTTAATTTAATTTGCGTTTCATTCATTCTTATTTTTTCATCAAAATATTTAGAAAAATATTCTGTTAAATATTTTGATTCACTATTTATAATATTCCATGTAATATTTTTTCTTATATCCAAAATAAATGAATATATAATATGTCCTTCTGAATCAATTGTAATTTTACAATAACATCCATTTGTTATTATATAATAAACATTAATACAATTTATTTTATTTATTTTATCAATATTACACCAATTATTAAATTGTGATAATTTAATAAAATGTTTTTTCTGTAATTTATATAATACTTTTGAATTATCATTTACCCATTGTATTAATGCTATATTGTTTTTAGTTTTCATTACATCAAATAAATTTGACAATATTATTTTTTTTTTAAATTTATATAAAAAATCTATTCTATTAAATTTATCATTATATTTACTTAAAAAATCAGTAGATTGTGTTACTAAATTAAATAATTTATCATCTCTCAATTTTAAAGTCTTATATGTTTGTAATGTTCTATCAATAAAATAATATTTATTATTTTTTAAACTATTATTTAAATCATCACTAAATATTAAATTTAATTTATTTAAATTAAACAAAATGTTATCATTATAAATATAACTAATATCTTCTTCTAAACTTTTTGAGTTGTGATTATCTGATAAAAAAGGATTTATATTAAAACCTTCCCATTTTATATCTTTAATATTATGGGAAATCATTCTATTTTTATACCAAAAATAATATAATTTATTTTTAGTATTTTCAAAATTATTAATATATACAACTATTTTATTTAAAGCATCATCTAAATTGTCATCTATATATATATATTCTTTAATATGTATTTCATTTTTATCCAAATTATCATATTTATTTAATTTATCAAATATATAAGTTTTGTATTCATTTTGGTTAAACCATCTAAAAACTTTAATTGGTATATATGGTTTCATTGTATTATAATACACCTCTATAAAATAATTTTTTTATTTTTTTCGTTTTATAAAGTAAGATATAATACATTTAATGGAAAAAAAGGTTGATTTATCTATGTTTTTAGATTTTAATAGTTCTATATTTTTTTTAAAAAAATTTAAAGAAAAATTATATATATTTAATGATTCTTGGAATACTGATATATATAATAAAAATACATATAAAGATATATTACATGATATGCCATTTTTTTATTTAGATACTGATATTAAATATAAATCTGATTCAGATTTAGAATTAGAATATAATTTATTAAACAATATACCATGGCATTATGATTTTGATATATATGTAAAAGTTTTAAAGGAATTAAATAATGTTACAGAAGATGATATTTGGGATAATTATAAATATATAAAAAAATACATTAGTAATGATAATGATACTACAACACACAACTATCATCCAAATATTAATGAAATTAAAAAATATATACCAAGAGGTTATCTTATTCCTCCAATCGATAAAGAAAATATTGAATTAAAAATTGATAAAACTATTAATAAAAATTTTATACAAATACAACAGAAAAATAATATAATAAATAACTCTATAATTGAAAATGATTATGATAATACTGAAAAACCAACAGATGTTAATAGGAATATTAAAAGATTATATAATAAAATAATTGATAATAATGATGATGATAAATTAACAAAAAAAAAATTTACTATTTTTATGAATAAAAATAAAACTTTTTTTGATGAATTAGTAAATTCATATATTATTATATCATCATACAATGATATTGTAGATTATTATTTTACAAAGGAAGATTATATTGAATTTGCAGATTTTGAAGAAAAAACAAACACTATTATAAATTATGACGAAAAATACAAAAAATTATTAGATGATTTAATAAATGCAAAAAATATTCAAGAAAATTTCACTAATTTTTTTGAATCAACTGTGAATCCTAATAATGATGAAACTAATCCACCCAAATCATATACAAATTTTTTTAATTTTAAAAATAAATCATGGGAAAAAAAATTAATTAATATATCTTTATGGGTATTTCTTTATATCTTAATTATATTTTTTATATTTGGAATAGTAATTACTTTTATAAAATAATTTATTTTATAATAATTAGAGAACATATCATAATGAGTCCTGTATTACAAACAATTTATGATGAATTACAAATAAAACTATTATTTGACACAATTAAAGAATTTTCTCAAAATATTAATGACTATATGCCTTTAAGTAAAATGTTTTTTATTATTATCTATATTTTTAATTTTGACTTTGAGTTCGATGAAAAAGAAAAGATTAATAAATATATTCTTTATATTATTAAATTTTTGATATGTGCAATTATTATTGTAATGCCTATAATATTATTAATTACAACTTTAATACAATTAAATAATATAATTAAAAAAAATAAAAAATATTGGTGGACTGATGAAAAATATAATTATTTAAATACTAAATATATATATATCAAAAAAATATATGATATATTTGGTGTAACATTATCTCATAATATATTAGTATATTTATCATCCACTATAGCATTTATTATAATAACTGCTATATTATTTATTAAATTTAAAAAATTAATAGATGATGATGAAGAATATGGAAAACCTTTTAAAAAATTACTTTACTATAATGGAGCAATATTTTTGATAATATTTTTGATTATTACAACATTTTTAGGAATAAATTACAATAAATATAATAGAGTATTTGGATATAATAGAGAAATTAACAATATATATTTAAGATATTTAAATAAAGATTATATTAACACAATTTGTAATAATTTTATTGATGATAATAATAATATAACAGATATTTGCACATTTAAAAAAGTTCCCGATACAACTGATTTAAATATTTACTTAAATACTTTAGATATATCTAAATTACAATTATCTAATATTGATTTAGATAATGAAAAATTAGATATTAATTATAATACACAAATTGCTAATAAATTTTTATCAGCATTAATAACACATCAATTTTTATTATTTATTTATAACAATCAATACAAAGATAAATCAAATGATAATAAGTTTTGTAGAGAACTAAAACTTAATAGTGTATTAAATAACAAAATGGATAATATATTTTATTGTTATAATGAAACTCTACAATTTCCTTTTAAACACAATGTTGAAGGTGAATTACTAAATGTTGAAACAAAATCTTATTTTATTGCAAATTACAAAGTTTATACATTAATAATTGATAAATATTTAGAAATTAATAATAAATTAGCAAAAAATATTACAAATATTAAAAAAGAAAATATTGACGAAATTACTATTGTTATTTTAATTGCAGTATTATTTATAATTTATTTGATAGGTTTATTTTTTGTCTTTGAAAAAACGACAAAATAATACAAATGATTAATGAGTTATTTTTATATATTTAAATTATGTAAGTATTAATTAATGGCAAACCAAATATATTCTAGAGAGATAAATAATATAAATAATATAATTAATAATCGAAAAAATCAGGGTAGTGCTTTTGAAAATGAAAATAAAGACTCGCCAAGATTACCATCAACAGTCGTGGAAGGAGGAAGAGGGAGAAGAAGAAGAAATAGACAAGAAGTCGACAAAACATCACCAAATATAGACCAGACAAATATGCCCGCATCTGGCGAGACTTCTGGCAAGACTTCTGGCGAGACTTCTGGCAAGACTTCTGGCGAGACTTCTGGCAAGACTTCTGGCG
>Ga0115570_10001324_pt1 | contig 20060 bp, 15 predicted proteins | sample COGITO_mtgs_1205_3_FD_87294 | JGI IMG/M metagenome (GOLD analysis project Ga0115570, IMG submission 87294) | Pelagic marine microbial communities from North Sea - COGITO_mtgs_120524 | ecosystem: Environmental > Aquatic > Marine > Epipelagic | place: Germany:Helgoland, sampling site Kabeltonne... | reverse complement strand
CAAGGTCTGTATTAGCAAAAGGAACAGTTTCTCCGCCATTGGCAAACATTTCATTTTTAATGACGGCATATTCCTCAGCGTTCAAGAGATCGAGTCTTTTAGAGGCTTGTTGGATTCCGTAATAAGAACTAACTTCAAACTGAGGTTTTGAATTGACCGTTCCTTGCTTCGTTTCAATGATAATCACTCCATTCGCTGCTCTTACACCATAAATTCCGGCAGTAGCATCCTTTAAAACATTGATTGATGCGATGTCATTAGGGTTTAATGCGTTCAATCCTTCCGAATCATATACAACTCCATCAACTAAAATGAGGGGGTCATTATCTCCAAAAGTTGAAAGACCTCTAATTCTTATACTCGAAGATCCTCCAGGTGAACCTGAATTAGTGTTGATGGCAACTCCAGAAACTTGACCCTGAAGGGCTTGGTCCATTCTTGGAATATTCAGACGTTCAACGCTTTCTCCGCTAACCTTTGATGTAGCACCAGTAAGTTCTTTTTTAGTTGAAGTTCCGTATCCTACGACAACGACTTCATCCAAAGCAGCCACACTAGGCTCCATTTCTACATCCACTTTGGTTCGGCCAGCAACTAAAACTTCCTTAGGTGCATATCCAATGAAACTGTATCGTAAGGTTAGCGTTGGGGATTGAGTAACTTTTAAGGTATAATTCCCATCCATGTCAGTCGAAGTTCCGTTGGTCGTTCCTTTTTCAACAACAGTTGCTCCAGGAATAGTGAACCCGGTTTCGTCTTTAATTTGACCAGTAATGGTCGTCTCTTGGGCAATAATTATTGAGCTTAAAGCCCCTATAATCAGGGTGAGTATGAGTTTTTTCAACATGTCTGTTAGAGGTTTAGTCTCACAATTATACAAAACTTTTGGTACAAAGTACTATTACTGAAAAATTTTCTAAATTGCACTTTAATTAATGCGGATATAACTTAAAACTTCGTTCTTCATAACAGCATAATTATTAGGTTCATTTATCAATAGGGTTAATTTCGCGGTCAATCACAATTTCAATGAAGGGAAAAAAAACTGACACAATAGAAGACGTAATAGGTCATCAATTTAGTGCATACTATAAGATCGCCATTGAGAAGTTTTTTCAATTCGCAATGTCTGTAGACTGTGTAATTCTAGGTTACCATGAAAACGGAATTAAGCTTCTTGTAATTGAACGGGGCGCTGAGCCCCATTTAGGAAAGATGGCACTTCCAGGTGATTTAGTCTACCCGAATGAAGATGTTAATTCTTCAGCCGTCAGAGTTTTAAAGGATTTAACGGGCATTCGAAATGTGGATATGATACAAACTAAGTGTTATGGTAAAGTGGATCGTCATCCCATTGGAAGGGTAGCCACAATCGGATTCTATGCATTGATAAATGTGGATAAGTACAGACCTTTGGCGAATTCTTGGGCTGACAACGTGTATTGGGTTGATGTTAAGGATTTGCCAGAACTAGCTTTTGATCACAGAAGTATTGTAGATGACGCTTTAGAGACATTGCGCGAAAGAGTCCGCCATCAGCCTTTAGGATTTCACTTGTTGCCAATGAAATTCACCCTCGGTGAAATGCAAGCTCTATATGAGGCTGTTCTTGATGAAAAATTTGATAAAGCCAATTTCAGAAAGAGAATACTCAGTATGGGCTTATTGAAGGATTTAAATGAGCTTCAATCTGATGTGCCGCATCGGCCTGGAAGACTATTTTCATTTGATGAAGAAGCTTATAAAAGGTTGCTTGCGAAGGGGTTTTCTTTTGGATTGTAAGAATTGAATTCAGGGCTTTACTAAAAAACTGACCTATGGGAGAAGCGAATTTCAAGCTTGATGCTTTGGATATATCCATCATTATTGGGTATTTTTTATTGATTCTATACATCGCTTATCGAGTAATTCGCAAAGACAAAAAAGCTCAAGATTCATCGTTTGAAAATTCAGAAGATTATTTTCTTGGCGGAAGAGATTTAAGTTGGTTCGTTATAGGCGCGTCTCTTTTTGCTTCTAATATTGGTTCAGAGCACCTAGTTGGACTAGCAGGCCAAGGTGCCTCAGGAGATTTTGTTGCTGCTCAATTTGAAATTCTTGCCGCACTCATTTTATTGCTTCTTGGTTGGCTCTTTGTCCCTTTTTATTTAAAAAGTGGTGTTTTTACTATGCCTGAGTTTTTGGAAATGCGCTACAGTCCGGCAGCGCGAGGATATTTGAGCTGGGTGTCAATAATCGCTTACGTATTGACTAAGATTTCGGTTACCATAGCGGCAGGAGGGATAGTTTTCACGGCCTTATTGGGAATTGACTTTTGGACAGGAGCTATATTAATTGTGGTTATTACAGGAGCGTACACGGTGCTTGGTGGTTTAAAGGCGGTCGTGTATACTGACTTAATTCAAATGTTTATTCTGGTTGGCGGCTCTGTGGCGCTGACATTTTTTGGCCTTGATCAAGTGGGTGGCATGGAAGGGTTGGCTGAGAAAACTGAAGCGTCATATTTGTCTCTTTGGAGACCTTTGAGTGACCCTGAATTTCCGTGGACTGGTATATTATTCGGAGCGCCAATCTTAGGGGTGTGGTATTGGTGTACGGATCAGTTCATCGTTCAACGTGTATTAGCGGCTAAAGACCTTGAAAATGCTAGAAAAGGGACAATATTCGCTGGGTATTTGAAAATGCTTCCTTTATTCATTTTTGTCTTGCCTGGAGTAATTGCTTATGCTTTATCCACAGGGCCTGATGCAGTTATTTCATTCCCTATGGTTGATGGTAAGGAACAGTATGATGCTGCTTTGCCAGTATTAGTGATGCAATTATTACCAAGCGGATTAAAGGGCTTGGTCGTGGCCGGATTGTTAGCTGCTTTGATGAGTTCATTAAGCTCTGTTTTCAATTCATGTTCCGCCCTTTTTACAATTGATATTTACAAGAAGTATTACCCCCAATGCAGTGAAAAGAAACTAGTTGTTGTTGGGCAAATAGCCACAGTTGTATTGGTTATCCTTGGTTTGGCATGGATTCCGATGCTGAACATAATAGAAGGAGGACTTTTTCAAAAATTGCAAAGTATTCAGGCTTATATCGCTCCTCCTATCGCAGCGGTTTTTCTGTTGGGGCTCTTTATGAAACGGATTAACTCTAACGGTGCAATGTCAGCGCTTTTGACAGGTGCTTTTATCGGAGTTGTGCGTCTGGTCTTAGAACTCAATAAATCAGCGTTGGATGTGAATGGATTCTTCTACTATGTGGCAGATATCAATTTTCTGCACTTTGCATTGATCATGTTTCTTCTATGCTCCATCATTCTTGTTGGTGTTAGCCTATTGACGAAGTCTGACGAAAATCCCAATTTACATCTGGTTACTTACTCTGCATCTTCGCTGGGTTACAAAAGGATTAACGCCTTGCTTACGGCAGGACTTTTATTGATAGTGGGGGTAATCTGGATTGTTTTTAGCTAGGTTAATGGGGCTAAAAACCACATATGTCAATAGATGTAGATTCATTTTTCTCCATCTTTTTTGTGGTCTGATTATACCGTTTTTGACTTTTTCTCAATCAGGAAATAGTCAAGTGAAGATTGATGCGTTGGTGGCTTCTATGACCTTAGAAGAGAAAGTTGGGCAGATGACGCAAATCAACTTGGAGGTGATTCTGAAGAAAGAGAATGGCGTCATCGTTAATCCAATAGAAATCGATACGGCCAAATTAAGAGAAGCGATACTTGAATATAAAGTTGGATCATTTTTGAATAATGGTCGCAGAGCGCACAGCAGAAATGAATGGCTTGAAGTGATAACTGCCATTCAGACAATGGCGTTATCAAGTCCATCTCGAATACCGATTATTTATGGGATTGATGCCATACATGGAGCGAATTATTCAAGCGGCTCCGCATTGTTTCCCCATCAATTGGGTCAAGCAGCGAGTTGGAATCCACCCCTTGTCAAACAAATTGCTCAGGCAACAGCTTTTGAAACACGTAGCTGCGCTATTCCATGGGTCTTTTCACCCATTATAGATGTTGGCCGGCAGCCACTGTGGTCACAGTTTTTTGAGACCTATGGAGAAGATGTATTTCTTACTTCAACCATGGGAAACGCTGCTGTTCGCGGCTATCAGGGCGAGAATTTATCAGACGGCTCTTCTGTTGCTGCTTGTGTGAAACATTATGTTGGATACAGCGCGCCCTTATCGGGTAAGGATCGCACGCCAGTTTATATGGATGAGCGACATCTAAGAGAAACCTATTTACCTCCATTTGAAAGAGCCATTGAACAAGGTGTTCGTTCAATGATCGTAAATTCTGGAGAATTGAATGGTATTCCGAGTCATGCGAATGAATATCTGCTAAAAACAGTGCTTCGAGATGAGCTGAACTTTGAAGGTGTTGTTCTATCAGATTGGGGAGATATTGAAAGACTTTTTACCGTTCATCGTGTCTCAGCCAATAGAAAGGAAGCCGCTGAAATAGCCATTAAGTCTGGGGTGGATATGTGTATGGTTCCGAATGACTTTGTGTTTTGTGAAAACCTAATTGCTTTGGTTAACGAAGGCAAAATAAGCGAGAGTCGTATTGATGAATCAGTCAGAAGAATTCTTCGGTTGAAATTTGATTTAGGGTTATTCGATAATCCAATTACCATTCCTGAAAACGCAGATGAGCGCTTTGGTGGTAAAGCGCACCTTGAACTTGCCTATCAAGCTGCTGCCGAATCGATCACATTGCTTAAAAATGAGGGCAATATTTTACCATTGAGTGCAGATAAGGAAATCCTTGTCATTGGACCAGCAGCCAATAGTTTGCAGTATCTCAATGGACCATGGTCTCGCACTTGGCAGGGAACCGACAGTATTATTAGTGGGGAGTCATTTGAAACTATTTCTTCGGCAATAGGATCAAAATCTAACAACACAAACTACATATTAGGGTGTTCTGAAGATTCATTGATAAATCTTCCTGCTGTTTTAGAAGCTGCCGCAAAAAGTGATATAATCATTTTATGTCTGGGTGAAGAACCTTCGGCCGAAAAACCAGGAGATATTCATGATCTAACTATTTCTTCTTCCCAGCAAACATTGGCCAAAGCATTGATTAATGCAGGAAAGCCAATAGTCCTTGTTTTGGTGGAAGGAAGGCCTCGAATAGTTTCATCTTTTGTAGATGATTGTGATGGCGTTATCATGGCATATCAACCGGGAAGCAGCGGTGGTCAGGCTGTTGCAGATGTGCTTTTTGGGAAGATCAATCCTAGTGGTCATTTGCCATTTACCTATCCTCGATATGTGAACGATTTATTGACCTATGACCACAAAAAATCCGAAGAAGTAGATAATTATTATGGCGGAAATGGATACGATCCACAATGGTCGTTTGGAGAGGGATTGAGTTATACATCCTTTGAGTATTCTGACTTTAAAGTGAATACAGATACGCTGAGACAGGGGCGAAAAATAGTGATTGAAATAAAGGTGAGAAATTCTGGATCAAGACATGGAAAGGATGTAGTGCAGTTATATGCTTCTGATGAAGTGGCTTCAATTACTCCACCCGTGAAAAGGCTAAGAAGTTTTGAAAAAATAGATCTGAAGGCTAACGAATCCAAGGTGGTTTCTTTTGAAATAGGTGAAAAAGAGCTGGCGTTTGTAAATGCCCAAATGAACTGGGTGACAGAAGAAGGTTGGTTTACCCTTGAAATTGAAGGTTTGAAAAAGCGGGTTTATTATCGACCATAAGATATATCTCCTACCGTGTTCTAAATCAGGAAGGTATATTGCTTTTTGAAAGAGCGTTTCGTTAACTTTGAATGTATGAGACACCCTCTATTAATACTTGTTGTTATCTTTTTTAGTCTTTCATGCGATAAGAATGAAGATGACTGTGAAAAGTCGCAGCGTTGCGAATTGACACCAGAAGCAGGGCCATGCTACGCCATGCTTTCTAAATACTATTACAACGCTGTTTCTGGTCAGTGTGAGGAATTCATTTATGGCGGATGCGAGGGTGTGGTTCCATTCGAAACGTTGGAGGCTTGTTATGAATGTGAGTGCGATAAGCGATTGGAATAAGAATTCAACGCAATTTTTGAACTCAAGATTTTCAAGCAAATGCTATCAACTTTTAGCGACTTTCGTGGTTCGTTAGAACTGTGGGAATAGACGATCTTAAAAAGCATTTTGAAAAGAGTCCGCAAATTGATCAATTTGAGTTTGGACCCGATCTTCCTGTGCCCATTCGCCACCGAATAAAAGGTATAGCTGGTTCTGCCTTAAGCTTTATAGTTGCCGCAGCCTTCAAAAAGAAGGAAGTTCATCATCTTCTTGTGTTTAACGATCGAGAAGAGGCGGCCTATTTCTATAACGATATTCAAAACCTCATTTCGCCCAATCGAATTTTCTTTTTCCCTCATAGTGATAAAAAAGCATATGAGGCAATTGAAGAAGGAATGGAGGAGTTCTCAGGAAAGAAAAAGGAAGGTGAAAATGGCCTGATGCGCGCAGAAGTGTTGAGTGCTATCAATACCCGAAAGCGTCATTTCGTTATTGTTTCTTATGCTGATGCACTTTCAGAAAAAGTGGTCACGAAACAGAGTCTGGTTAAGAACACACTTACTGTTAACGTAGGTGATAACCTATCTCAGGAGTTCGTCAATGAGGTGCTACAAGAGCTCGAATTTGAGCGCGTTGATTTTGTTTATCAGCCGGGGCAATATGCCATCCGTGGAGGGATTATAGATATCTGGAGTTTTTCAAATGATCGTCCATTCCGCGTTGAGTTATTTGGGGATAAAGTTGATAGTTTACGCACGTTTGATCCAGTGTCTCAATTGAGTGTTAAGGATCATGGGCACATCAGTATCATTCCTGACGTGCAGAAACAAGCACTCAAGGAAGTGAGACAAACATTTCTTCAATATATACCTGAAAGCTCAGTAGTTTGGTTGAAGAATTTTGAACTGATTCAGGAGCATGTGGCTGATTTATTCAAAAAATCGGAAGAGAAATTTGCTCGCTTAACAGGCGCGATAAAACAGGTTCAACCGTCAGAATTATATGTCAGTGAGGAGGTGTATTTAGATCAAGTGGGCGCTTTTACACAAGTGGAATTCGATCGGCCAAGTTTGATGAAGCCGGATGTTGAAATCAGATTTAATCAAACACCACAAGTATCATTCAACAAGAATTTTGATTTGCTCATTACTGATTTGACGAATCACACTCGAAATGGGTTTCACAACTACATTTTCACAACAAATCCAAAGCAAATTACTCGTCTTCATCAAATTTTTGAAGACATTCTGTTGAATCGAGAAACGACAGAAAAGACGTTTGATTTTGAAGGAATAAATACTTCTATTCACGAAGGATTTATTGATCATGATGCAAAATTGGTTTGCTATACTGATCACCAATTGTTTGAGCGTTATCATCGTTATAGGCTGAAAGAAGGCTTCGCAGACTCTGAGCGACAAATCACCCTTAAAGAACTTAGCGATTTACAGCCAGGAGATTATGTGGTGCATATAGATCACGGAATTGGTCAGTATTCAGGTATTCAGAAAATTGATGTGAATGGCCAAACGCAGGAAGCCATCCGCCTCATTTATTCTGGTGGTGATGTGCTTTATGTGAGTATTCACTCCTTGCATCGAATTTCCAAGTTTGTTGGGAAAGAAGGCACCCCGCCCAAAATCAATAAATTGGGTTCTAATGCATGGCAAAGCCTTAAGAATAAGACCAAGAAAAAGGTCAAAGAGATTGCCTACGATTTGATCAAGCTTTACGCAGAGCGAAAACTGAAAAACGGATTTGCTTTTAGCCCTGATACATATCTGCAAACCGAGCTTGAATCTTCATTCATTTATGAAGACACTCCTGATCAAGAGAAAGCAACCAATGCTATAAAAGCTGATTTGGAAAAGCCATATCCGATGGACCGTTTGGTATGTGGTGATGTTGGCTTTGGAAAAACGGAAGTTGCTATTCGCGCAGCATTCAAAGCAGCTACCGATGGCAAGCAAGTTGCCATTTTGGCACCAACCACTATTCTTACTGCGCAACACTTCAAGACATTCAGTGATCGATTGAAAGACTTTCCAGTCACGGTGGATTATATCAACCGTTTCAGATCAGCTAAACAACAAAAGGAGACCCTGAAGAAACTAGCGGAGGGCAAAATTGATATCCTTATTGGAACACATCGGATCGTTGGGAAGGACGTTAAGTTCAAAGACCTTGGCTTGATGATCATTGATGAGGAACAGAAATTTGGAGTGGGTGTGAAGGATAAATTGAAAACAATGCGCGTCAATGTTGACTCACTAACATTAACGGCAACCCCGATTCCGCGCACTCTGCAGTTCTCTTTAATGGGTGCTCGAGATTTAAGTGTGATCAACACTCCTCCGCCCAATAGATATCCCGTTCAAACAGAGCTTCACACCTTTAATGAAGCGGTCATTAAAGATGCTATCTATGCTGAACTGACTCGAAATGGGCAAATCTTTTTCATTCATAATCGCGTTCAGAATATCGCTGAAGTATGTGCAATGATCAAGAAAATTGTCCCCGAGGCTGAGGTTGATTTTGCTCACGGGCAGATGGAAGGTCATCAATTGGAAGAAGTGATGCTTCGTTTTATCGAGGGAGAATTTGATGTTTTGGTTTCTACGACCATTATCGAGAGTGGCTTGGATATTCCCAATGCAAATACGATCATTATCAATCAAGCGCAGAACTTTGGTTTAAGTGATTTGCATCAAATGCGGGGCAGGGTTGGAAGATCTAACAGGAAGGCATTTTGTTATCTGTTGTGTCCACCAATGAGTACGCTGACAAGTGAAGCGCGAAAACGACTCACGGCAATTGAGCAATTCAGCGAGCTGGGAAGTGGCTTCAGCATTGCAATGCGCGATTTGGACATTCGTGGCGCAGGAAATTTACTTGGAGGAGAACAAAGTGGTTTCATTACAGATATTGGATACGAAACGTATCAGAAGATTCTTGAAGAAGCCATGGAGGAGCTGAAGGAAACTGAATTCAAAGGACTATTCGAAGAAGACAAGGAAAGAGTTTATGTTAGTGATTGTCAATTGGAAACTGATCTAGAAGTGATGATTCCTGATGACTACATCAATAACATTACCGAGCGGATGAATATCTATCGAAGCTTAGCAGATGTAAATGACATGGAAGCGTTGAATCATTTCGTACAAGGCATCGAAGATCGATTTGGACCTATTCCACCTTCATTTGAGAGGCTTTTAAGATCCAAACGCTTGATTTGGGCCGGAAAGGATATCGGGTTTGAGAAAGTAGTTTTCAAAAACAAAAAGATCATCGGCTATTTCATTTCCGACAAGGATTCTACCTACTTCCAATCACCCAAATTTGAAAAGGTTCTGATGTTTGTTCAGACCAATCCAAATCGTGTTCAATTAAGGGAGCGTAACGATCGATTGAGTTTGGTGTTCACGAATATTTCTACGCTAGAAAAAGCAACTGAAATACTAGAGGAAGTAATGCGGTTAGAGGCCTAACGGGCTGAATACAACAAAGCCCAAATTACGAATGCGTATCTGGCTGCTTTGCCCAATGTCATCCATATTGTTACTTTCCAAACTGATGCTTTAAACAACCCAAGCGCTATGGCAATGAGGTCGCCTACAAAAGGCAGCCAGCAGAGCAACGCAGTGTAAGAGCCGAATTTATCAACGGTTTGTTTCCATTTATTTACGCTACTCTCTTCTACTTTTAAGTATCGATTGATCCAATGCCAATTTCCCAAATAGCCCAGTCCAAAGCTGGTTAATCCACCCAAAGTATTGCCTAGTGTTGCTACAATTAGGCAGGAAACAGGGTCGAAGTCAGCTAAAATCAACCCTGCCAAAACAGCCTCTGAGCTGAATGGAACAACCGTGGCCGCTAAAAATGTCGCAAGAAATAGGCCTAATAAACCAAGTTCAATCCATTCCATTTTTTCAGTGATTAGCTTTGATATCACAATAGTAAGTGTTAGTTATGCTTTGTTAAGTGCAGGTTAAATATGAATTAGATAGTGTAAAAACTACACTAAGTGAATTATCTTTGAGATTCTTATTGAAAATATGACAACTAATCAAAAACAAATAATGGACAATTTCGATCTCATAATCTTCGGAGGAGATGGAGACTTGTCATTCAGAAAAATATTTCCAGCGCTTTACCATCGCTTGAATGAACACCAGATCGATGAATCAAGCCGAGTGATGGCTGTTTCAAGGTCAAAGCGTACTCAAAAAGATTTTATCGAACAGCTTGAGAAAAGCTTGAAGGAATACATCAAGGATGCCGATGGTGCAGTGATTTTAAAGCTTCTATCCATGGTCACTTTCGCGCAAATTGATACGGATAAAAAGTTGGAAGATGCACATGCTGCAAAATGGTTTACAAAGGATTTCCATTCAATCAGGGTTTTCTATTTGGCTACGCCAGCTGCGGCTTTTGGTCCTATATGTGAGTACCTTGACAATCAAGGTTATATCATTCCCGATGCGCGTGTAGTTTTAGAAAAGCCTCTTGGAACTGATCTAAAAAGTTCGGAAGCAGTTAATAATCAAGTAGCACTGCATTTTCCGGAAGAGCAGATTTACCGTATCGACCATTATCTTGGAAAGGAAACGGTTCAGAACCTTATGGTGCTTCGATTTGCCAACAATATATTTGAGAGCTCATGGAACGCACAAGACATTGATAATATTCAGATTACCGTAGCCGAATCGATTGGCGTAGGAACTCGTGGCGGGTTTTATGATAAGTATGGAGCGCTGAGAGACATGGTTCAAAACCACCTTTTGCAGCTTCTGTGTTTAATTGCAATGGAGCCTCCGGTAATGCTTGAAGCAGATTTAGTACGTGATGAAAAACTCAAGGTTTTAAGGGCGCTTCGTTTGTATGACAAGAATTCGATTTTAACGGAGACTGTAAGAGGTCAGTATACAAGAGGAAATACTGGCGAAGGGAGGCTTCCTTCTTACCTAGAAGATATCGACAAATTTGAGTCGAATACGGAAACATTTGTGGCCTTAAAAGCTCACGTAGATAATTGGCGCTGGGGTGGTGTTCCGTTCTTCTTAAGAACTGGAAAGAGAATGCCGCATCGATATTCAGAAATTGTGATCAATTTCAAAGATGTGCCTCACAACTTATTCCCTGATCGTAAAAAAATGGCCAATAATAAATTGACCATTAGATTGCAACCAGAAGAAAGAATTGAACTGCAACAAATGGTTAAAATTCCTGGTCCGGGTGGATATCGTTACAAGCCATTCTCGCTTGAGTTAGATTATGCTGAGCATTTTGATCAGCGATTTCCTGAAGCTTACGAGCGTCTATTAATGGATGTGGTTAGAGGAAATCAAACCTTGTTTATGCGCAGGGATGAAGTGAAGGCCGCATGGACATGGGCAGAATCGCTTTTAACCAACTGGGAAAAATCAAAAATGCCAAATGTCTTGTACGAAGCTGGAACATGGGGGCCTGGAGACAAAGTAATGGATGGTGATCACGAGTGGGTTAAATCAAGACATGTGATCAAGGCTCAAAAGAAGTTGGAGGATGACGATGAATAGACTTGAGTTAGAGTCAAATCTAGCTTCTGAAATTGCGCAGACTCTTGCATACGATATTGAGCATAAAGGTCAAGCAACGCTATTAGTTTCGGGAGGTTCAACACCAGTCAATCTGTTTAAATTGCTTTCAAACATTGATTTAGATTGGTCAAAAGTCACGATATCCCTGGTAGATGAGCGTTATGTTCCAGATGGTCATAAGGATCAAAATGGAGGCTTAGTCAAAGCCAATTTGCTGCAAAACAAGGCTGCAAAAGCCCAGTTTATCCCTCTTGTGCAAAATGCAGAAAATGCTGAAGATAATTTGCGGCAAGTAAGGGACGCCTTTTCATCCGATCACTTTCCATTGAGTGTTGTGATTTTAGGAATGGGCACTGATGGTCACACAGCTTCACTTTTTCCTGACGCTCCTGAATTGGATTATGGCATTGATTTGAATTCGGAGGAAGATTTGATTATTACAAATCCACCGACAGCGCCTCATCAACGAATTACGTTTACTAGAAGGGCTTTGTTGAATACAAATAGATTAATTCTTCATTGTTATGGAGCTGAAAAGGCCTTAATATTGAAAGAAGCAGATCAAAAAAGAGATTATCACATTTATCCTATTGCCGCATTTATGAACCAAGATTTCAAAGACTTGGAAGTGTATTGGGCAGAATAAAAAGTTTATGAATAAAAGAATCAAAGAAATAACAGAGCGCATAAAAGAACGCTCAAGCAAATCAAGATCAGAGTATATCGCTTTGATGACTTCATCGAAAAACGCTTCAGTAACGCGTGGAGATTTGGCGTGTGGAAATTTGGCTCACGCTTTTGCTGCCTGTGCTGATGATGAAAAAATGTCGCTCAGTGGCACAACCAAGGCTAACCTTGCTATCATAACTGCATATAATGATATGCTTAGTGCTCACAAGACGTATGAATATTATCCTGAAGCATTAAGGCAGTCAGCCAGAAAGTATGGCGCAGTTGCTCAAGTAGCATCTGGTGTGCCAGCGATGTGCGATGGAGTTACTCAAGGTCAACTAGGAATGGAGCTTTCATTGTTTAGTAGAGACATTATTGCTTTATCAACCGCCATTGGTATGTCACATCAAATGTTTGATGGAGGAATGTGCTTAGGAATTTGCGATAAGATTGTACCAGGAATGATGATCGGGGCTCTCCGTTTTGGTCATCTGCCGTTCATTTTTGTCCCAGGTGGACCCATGGAGTCAGGAATCACCAATGACGAAAAAGCGCACTTCAGAAAGGAATATGCAGCAGGAAGAATAGGCAGAGATGAGCTTTTGAAAGCAGAGTCAGCATCTTATCATTCTGCAGGTACGTGTACGTTTTATGGCACGGCCAACAGCAATCAGATGCTCATGGAAATTATGGGAGTTCATCTTCCAGGAGCGTCTTTTATTACGCCAGGAACAGAGTTGCGTGAAGCACTCAATGATTATACAGTCAAACGCTTAACGCAGATTACAGCGCAAGGTGATGAATACACTCCTCTTTATGAAGTAATCACACCAGAGAGTATCGTAAACGCTTTGGTCGGCTTGGTTTCTACGGGTGGATCAACGAATCATACTATACATTTAGTCGCAATTGCTAGAGCAGCTGGAATTATCATCAATTGGGAAGACTTTTCCGATGTTGCTGAAGCCGTTCCTCAATTGACGCGTGTTTATCCAAACGGATCAGCAGATATCAATCACTTCCAAGCATGCGGTGGAATGGGGTACTTGATGAAAACTTTGAGAGAAGGCGGATTGTTAAATGAAAATGTAAAAACTGCTGCTGGAACAGGGTTGGAGGCTTATACTAAAGAACCTTATTTGGAAAACGGCAAGCTCGCTTGGAGAAATTCTCCAGAGAAGTCATTGGATGAAAATGTAATGAGAGGAGTGAATGATCCATTTGCACCTACAGGAGGATTGAAAATTTTAAGAGGAAATTTGGGACGATCGGTCATCAAAGTTTCTGCAGTAAAAGAAGAAAACTACGTGGTGAAAGCACCAGCTGTAGTCTTTGAAGATCAAGATGATGTGATCACTGCATTCAAGCGTGGTGAATTGAATAAAGATGTTGTGGTGGTTGTCAGAAACCAAGGTGCCCATTCTAATGGAATGCCTGAATTACATAAGCTTACACCAACATTGGGTCTTCTAATGAGTCAAGGTTACAAGGTGGCATTGGTGACAGATGGGAGAATGTCTGGCGCGTCAGGAAAGGTTCCTGCCGCTATTCATTTAAGTCCTGATGCCGCCAAGGGAGGGCCAATTGCTAAACTTCAAACTGGAGATATTGTAGAGCTTGACGCTCATAAGGGAACACTCTCTTGCTTGAATTTTGACGAGGTCGAGAAAAGGGCTATAACTACTGCGGACAACTTCGATTCATTCGGTGTGGGCCGCGAGCTATTCAATAGATTGAAGCCATTAGTTACCGAAAGTGAAGAAGGGGCTTCATTCATTATCTAAATGTCAGACATGCAAAACGGAATTAGACAAGTAATGGAAGGGCACACATTGGTGCCTGTAGTCACCTTTAGCTCGGCAGATGAAGCACCTGCCTTTATCGAGTATTTGATAAGTCAAAACGTTGGGTGCATAGAAATCACATTGCGCACACCAGCAGGAATCAAAGCGATTGAGCTCCTAAAAAAGGAATACGATGGCAGGTTCTTGATTGGAGCTGGCACCGTCACGAATAATGCACAGATCGATCAATTGGTGAAGTTGAACGCTGATTTTATTGTTAGCCCAGGCTTGACAAGTGACCTTCAATTTGAAATGGAGGCGTCTAAACTTCCTTATTTACCCGGAACATCCACTCCAAGTGAAATAATGTGGGCTAGAGAGCAAGGGTTAGACACACTTAAATTTTTTCCAGCAAACCTTTTCGGAGGACTAGATGCATTGAAGGCTTATGTACAGTTGTTCCCTGATGTACAATTTTGCCCAACGGGAGGAATCATGAAAGAGACAAGCAACGACTACTTATCCCTTTCAAATGTTTTTGCCGTTGGTGGCTCTTGGTTTCAAAAAGACTTTAAAAAGTAGCTCACTACCTTGAGCTTGATTTGTATCTGAAGAGTTGGGCGGGCTTATGATCAACACCAGATTGTTTTTCTTCTAATGGAATTAGAACCTCAGATTTTTTAATTTTCTTTCGAAAGTTTCTTTTATCCAGTTCAATTCCCAATATAATTTCGTGGAGCTTCTGAAGCATGGATAAGGTGAATTTTTTAGGAAGCAATTCATAGCCGACATTTTTATATTCAAACTCTTCTCTCAAACGCTCTAATGCTTCATTTACAATTTGATTGTGATCGAAAGCGAGCTGAGGAACTTCATCAACATTTTGCCAAATTACCTTGCCTGCTAATGATGCGGCTTGAGGAATGTAATCTTCCATCTTCACTAAAGAATAGTAAGCAACCGTAATGACTCTTGCTTCTGGATCTTCTCTAAATGTTCGAAGCCATTCTTGATCTTTTACATCTCTGACACGGTTTGGATCACCAAATGTTTTGAACTGTTTAAGGTAGATTCCCTCGAGATCAGTGAGCTCTTTTAGAATTCTTGTCGCGGATTGATGTAGGTCTTCATCCTCCAATACCAAATCTCCGGGCAAAGCAAATTGGGCGTTAATGCTACCCTTGTTTTTTTGCTCTATGAGCAGAACTTTGAGCTTTTCGTTGTCAAATCCAAACACAACACAATCTATTGATACATTGGGATTTGGTGTTCCCTCGATATGAGCTGAGTTGGCCATTAACTATTATTCAGGATCATCGCTTTCAAATATAGCCGATCGAGTTTGTAAAAGTACAAATATGCATACTAAGTGTAAAAAATACACTTAGATTGTTTAATATTGCATTTGAACCTTTTAATCATTAGATAATAGGAATTATGAAAAGAATTGCAATTAACGGTTTCGGAAGAATTGGACGACATGTTATGCGTCAATTGATCGTTGATCCACAAGTAGAAGTTGTTGCTATTAATGACCTAGTGGATGCCGAAATGTTGGCACACTTATTTGAGTTTGACACCGTTTATGGACGTGTTCCAAATGCTGAGATTTCAGTTGATTCTGAAGGGATTTTGATCAATGGAAAAGTTGTAAAGGTTTTTTCAGAAAGAGATCCGAGAAATTTGCCTTGGAAAGACTTGAATGTTGATTTGGTTCTAGAATGTACAGGTATATTTAAGGATGAGGAAAAAGCTGGATATCACATCCAAGCTGGTGCTAAGAAGGTTTTGATCTCTGCGCCCGCTTCAGGTGAGATTAAAAATATAGTAGTAGGCGTTAATGATAATGTCATCCAAGATGATGATATCATTCTTTCAGGCGCTTCATGCACCACAAATTGCCTTGCTCCCATGATGCATGTTTTGAATATTCATTTCACTATTAGTAGTGGATTCATTGCCACTACACATGCTTACACTGGTGACCAAAGATTAATAGATTCACCTCACAGCGATTTTAGACGTTCAAGAGCAGCGGCACTGAATGTGATACCTACTTCAACTGGAGCGGCTAAGGCTATTGGAAAAGTAATTCCATCACTGAAGGGTAAATTGGACGGCAATGCATTGCGCGTTCCAGTTCCATCTGGATCTATCACAGAAGCTACTATTCTTATTGAAGAGAAAACAACAGCAGAGGAAGTGAACCGCTTAATGCAAAAGCATGCTGCTGAAGATTTAGCAGGAATCTTAGAATATTCAATTAAACCACTTGTTTCTTCGGATATTTTAGGAAATCATCACTCATGTATTTTTGATAGTGAATTGACGAAAGTCAACCAAAACTTAATCAGAATTTTTGGTTGGTATGACAATGAAGTGGGCTATTCATCTCGAATGGTTGACTTGATTCATAAGTTAAATTCTTGAATTACAAAGTAGAAGATCTATGATAGCTATTGCGGAAAGTGGTTCGACTAAGTGTGATTGGATAGTCTTAAATAGAAAGGCTGAGGTTTGCCTAAAAGCTAATACTCCAGGCTTTAATCCATATTTCCATGGTGAGGATTTTGTGGTGAGCTCACTTCAGAACTGTGAAGAATTAAACGAAGTAAAGGATCAAATTAGCACCATATTCTTTTATGGTGCTGGTTGTTCTTCAGAGTCTTTAAACCTCATTATTCAGGAGGCTTTGGAGAAGTATTTTGTGAATGCCAATATTCGCGTTGATCATGATTTGGTAGCAGCGGCATACTCTCTTTATGAAGGAGATCCGGTTATTTGCTGTATCGTTGGAACCGGCTCAAACTCTTGCTTTTTTGATGGAGAGAAAGTCCATGAACTAGTGCCAGCGCTCGGATTTATACTAGGGGACGAAGCCAGCGGAAGTTATTTCGGCAAGAAAATATTGGCAGACTATTTCTACAAAAGACTTCCTGCTGAAATGCAACGTGACTTTGAAGAGAAATATAAGATCACCTGGAGCCAGACCGTTGAAAAGGTGTACAAAAACCCTCACGCAAACGTTTATTTAGCCTCATTTATGCCATTCATCATAGCTCACAAAGAGAACCCATATGTGATTGAGATGGTGAAAGATGGAATGGCTCGTTTTATAGATGTTCATGTTGCGAACTTTTCAAACTATCACCAACACAAAGTTGGGTTTGTAGGAACATTGGCCTTTTTATTTGGAGACATTCTCGAAGAAGAACTCATTAAGCGCGATTGTAAACCAGGACGAATCATTAAGAATCCTGCAGATAATTTAGTTCAGTACCATATTGACTATAAAACGGAAGTCTTTTCGGAGCTCGATTCAGCAGCATTGAATCAATAATCTTTGTGGTTTGTGAACACCCAAAAAAGGCTTCGTTGTAATGACGAGGCCTTTTTTTCTGATATAAAAGTCCTCTTTTCCTATTTTCGGGGCATGTTAAGATTGGTGTTGCTTTTGGTTCTATTTATTGCTGTTTCATGCAAGGAAGTGAATTGTATTGACTGCTCAGATACTCAAGGCAATGTTTATACGTTTTGTGACCCTTCAGAATCACCTTTTGATTCTTTAGATTGTGGAGAAATTTATACTTCTACAAAATGAAACAAATAGCAACGGTCGTATTTCTATATGCCATCCTAATCGGATGTGAAAAGGTTGTGGATATAAAAGAAATCACTCCCAGTGAAGTTGAATATTGCAATTTGGAGGCTGATGTGGAAGGTTCTTGGGTTTCGGATTCTGTGCATGTAGTTTCCATAATAGATACCGTTGATTCAATTACTGAGAATAAAGAACCAACCCTGACATATTATCTTGACGTGAAGTGTGCTCAAGAAAAGACTTTTCGATTGAGCTACATTACGTTTGCCGGGGTTGAAACAGAAGATGTTCGATCAACCAATTTTGAGGAATCCAATGGTCGGTTTTATGTGTATAATCAGTTGGATAGTCTTCAAGATACTTCTTCTGCACCGTTTGTAATGAACTATGTTTTTGATACGAATGACCGCATCACTGCTACTATAGTTCAGAACCCAAATGCATATCAACAAACCACTTACACTCTTTTTTTAAGAAGGGTTTTGTAAGAGAATACGGAATTGTTCGTCAACGCGTTAGATGAACCATCCGTCTACTTAATTATGAAAAGATTCTCTTTCGTTGCACTGTCGCTTCTTCTTTTCGTTGCTTGTTCTAAGAACGAAACTCCTGTCGGTCTTCCAGAAATCCATAACGAGGCGGATCAATCTTCTAGAATTGAACATACAGTATTGATTGAACCTACTGTAAGTGTAAGCTGCGGTGCGTGTCCTTTGGGTCATCACGAAATTGATCAGATTGAAGATTCGCTCGAAAATGTAACTCACATGAGCCATTACCTGTATGGCCCTTTATACCACGATTACTCTTCTTATTTAATGGAGAAGATTAATAAAACTATTTACACACCGATAGGTCATGTGAACAGAAGGCATGAAGATGGGAGTATCGTGTATTACCCGGTCAATTCTTTCAGGGGTTTGGTGGGTAATGAAATCAACGAGTCGACAAATATTGGCTTGAACGTCTCATCAAATCAAACTGAATCAGACTTAGAAGTAAGCATTGACATTTTTTCAGAGGAAGAATTGTCCTCATCTGATTTAATGCTCACAGTTGTTTTGGTGGAAAAGGTTGTAACAGGAATTGGCCCAGGATATGATCAACGCAACTATGGAAATTCAGATCCAGACCATCCTTATTTTGGTCGAGGGAACTATATCCAAGGATTTGAGCACACCAATGTAATTCGTCACCTATTAACAGCTTATGAGGGTGATGCTATTGATATTTCTGACATGAGTACAACTTGGAATGGAAGTATCTCCTTGACAGATCTAGCAGAGAGCCCATCTGCATATCGCGTATTGGCTTTCGTTTCTGAATCTTCAGATATCGTGATGCCAATAATTAACGCTGTAGAATTTGATGTCCAATAAAAAAGGCGCCACAATGGACGCCTTTATATTTATGATGTTGAACCGTTTATAGATCAAACTTTATTCCTTGCGCTAAAGGAAGAGTAGTTCCCCAGTTCAATGTGTTTGTTTGACGTCTCATGTAAGCTTTCCAAGCATCGGAACCGCTTTCACGTCCGCCACCAGTTTCTTTTTCTCCACCGAAAGCTCCACCAATTTCAGCACCGCTTGTTCCGATGTTCACATTGGCAATGCCGCAATCGCTTCCCATGTGACTCAAGAAAATTTCGCTTTCGCGCATGTTAGTGGTCATGATAGCAGAACTTAACCCTTGCTTAACTCCATTTTGAATAGCTAGAGCTTCATCAAAATCACTGTATTTAAGTAAGTATAAAATTGGCGCGAATGTTTCGTCTTGAACGATTTGCCATTCGTTTTTAGCTTCTGCAATAGCAGGCTTTACATAGCAACCACTTTCGTTCATCGAACCTTCAACTACACCGCCTTCAACCACAAAACTACCGCCTGCTTTTTTTACTTCTTCAAGAGCATTAAGGTAAAGTTGCACGGCATCTTTATCGATAAGTGGACCAACATGGTTGTTTGCATCCAATGGATCACCAATTCTGATTTGCTTGTAAGCTTTTGCCAGGGTCTCTTTCACTTCGTCATAAATGCTGTCGTGAATGATTAACCTTCTGGTTGATGTGCATCGCTGACCACAAGTCCCTACAGCACCGAAAACGATACCGGGAACAGCAATTTTAAGATCAGCATTTGGCGTTAAGATGATGGCATTGTTTCCTCCCAATTCAAGGATGGTTTTACCCAATCTTTTTCCAACTGCTTCGCCAACTTTTTTACCCATTCTGATGGATCCGGTAGCGGAAACCAATGGAACGCGGGTATCGTTGCTCATGGCTTGACCGATTTCGTAGTCGCCAACAACCAAACAGTTAACCCCTTCTGGAACATTGTTTTTCTTGAAAACGTCTGTAACTATATTCAT
>Ga0115570_10001319_pt1 | contig 20102 bp, 17 predicted proteins | sample COGITO_mtgs_1205_3_FD_87294 | JGI IMG/M metagenome (GOLD analysis project Ga0115570, IMG submission 87294) | Pelagic marine microbial communities from North Sea - COGITO_mtgs_120524 | ecosystem: Environmental > Aquatic > Marine > Epipelagic | place: Germany:Helgoland, sampling site Kabeltonne... | reverse complement strand
CGCCGAGTATGAGCGCACTCCAAGTTTTTCGAGGTTTCCGCTAACCCATGTTTGGCTTGCCTCAGAGAAAGCTTTTTTGTCGCCCACATGAGCGAGCACTGAATATAAGTAGGTCATGGTGACCCCCCTTTTTTGATTTGAAAGAATCCGCTTTGGCTTCTTTTTCGAGCAACGTAAAGTAATAGCATGACGCCGGTGTTGCGCTTAGGTGAACAACTGGTTAACTAAAACGGTTGGGTCTGCTGCATGAACAGGCCGGTCGCTTTGTGTGATCGGGCGGGCTTGTCTACCTAACAAACGACCTACCTAAGTTAGGTGAACTTCGGGCATCGACGTTGCTGTGACCGTGAGCGGCGCAAACCTGCCGCATGCGGACCTGACCTCCGCCGACCTGACCGGGGCGAACCTAACCGGGGCAGGCCTCAGCGGAGCGGACCTCACCGACACCTGCGCCGAGACGAAGAGAGTCGACCTCACCGATACGTTCACGCAGAATGCGAACCTGACCAATGCGTGCTTGCCGGGCGCAAACCTGACTGCCGCGCACCTAGAGGGTGCGGACCTAAGCGACACGAATCTGAGCGGCGCGAATCTGTTTGAGGCGTATCTGGTTGAGGCCAATCTGACGAACACGAACCTGAGCAATGCCAATTTGACCGACGCAAATCTGAGCGGAGTAAATCTCTCGCAGACCAACTTGACCGGCACGAAGTGGACCGAAGGGCTTGACATCAGCCAAACGTTCTCGGCGGAACTACGCGATGACCCGTCGATTGATTTCTGGAACACGTCATTCTCCCAGCTCGCGAAAGCCGGAGTCCCACTCACCGTCGACGGAATTCGCCGGTGGGGCGGCGGTCTTTCCTCAATCCAAATTACCGCCGCGGTTGACCTCGGGCTACCGGATACCGCAGCGGCTCTGCCCTATGAGAGCGTCCTCCTCGGAGGGTGGATCGAAGCTGGCTTCACTCTTGAAGAAGCGCTCGAATGGCAGGAACACATTCCGACGCCGGAGCGTGCAGCCGACTGGCGAGACTGCGGCCTCACCCCTCAGGAAGCGACAGCCGCAACCCTTGGAAGATCTTCGACCTACACAAGCAAAGCTCGGGCCGCCCAAGCCCGCTCCGAGTAGGGAGCCGGGGCGGCTGCGCCGCCCCGGCTCCTAAGAAGCGAAGCAGCAGTTTTGCGTGCTGCTCAAGCCGTTCTAAGCGCTTAGAAAGCGGCCTCTGGTACTGCGGTGCGCCGGTTAAGCCGTCGCTTGGAGCGCTTCCCAGAATAGTTCCATGATTTGTGGCCAAGACTTGCAGCGACGAGCGACACACGGCGCAAGATGTTCAGGACTCCCACCAGGGTGGTGCAGGCCACGAACTCGAGCCTTCGAAGTTCAACAGGAATGGGGTGCTCGGCTGTGGTTGGTCCACCGGATACAAGGAGTCGAGATCAACGAGCGGGTCCCGGAGGTCAGGGTCGGGGCACGGATCGAGCACAGGCCCACCCTCAGCGAGAGGCTGTGGGCAAGCTCGTTTGTCGAGGTGGGCCAACTTGCGTGAGATGTAATCGCCTGCCGCGTAACTCCCACGCCGTTGCAAATGGATGCCGTCTCGGCTGAACCAGCCTGACTGATCTCTGGCATATGCCGCCCAGTCTGCGACGAAGAGTTCGGGATAGGTTCCGGATGCAGCGATGCCTACGAGCGCCTCGTTGTTATTCCTGAACACTTCGGCAAACCCGGCGTCGCCAGGCGACACGTAGGTGACGTTTGATCGCAGGGTCAGCCAAACGACTCGCTCGTAGTCGAGGCTCCGGGCTCGATTGATGATCGTGTTGAGCTCGGTGCGAAACGCTCTGTCGTCGTCGTTGTAACCGGTGGCAACGATCAGCGTTCCGAATCCGTCGGGGTGGTTCTCAAGTTCTTCGAAGAGTGTGATTGGTACGTAACCGTCGAAGTTTGTGCACGATGTGGTCACGCGACGCCGACACGATGCCAACGCGAACGTGTGCTCGAAGCCCTGAACTGCATCGAGGCCACCGCCGTAGAGATACAACCCCAACCACGCCGAGTCACTGATGAGTAACGCGGGCGCTCCGACGCCGGGTTCGGGTGGCGGCGTCAACCGCACGGCCACCTCGCTCGCCGACGCACCGCGAGAATCGGTTGTCGGCCCGGCAGCAGCGACGGCCGACGCAATCAGTAGGCCAGCAAACACGGCAGCACCGACACCGAGTCGGCGTACGTCCGCAAAGCACATCACATGAGTATGGGCCGCTGGTGGCCCCTTGGGATGCCGCCGGCCTCAGATCAGGTGTTGCGGGAACCTGTCTGAGCGAATCTGGGAAACCCCGTGGCCAGAACCCGGCCGAGGTACTGACGCAGCGAGCACCACTTTTTTACGGCGTAAAAATTACGGCGTAAAAAAGTGGTGCTCGGTGATTGACAGCTCTGCCGGGGTCCGCACTGTCGTCTGTACCGGATCGAGTCCGGGGACAGCCATTTGGTGTTGCGCCCATTAGGTATGCCGGGCGCTTTGGAAGTCCGGTTCCGGGCTCAGCCCCAAGTCCTTACGCACGCAACAAACGCGAATCGAATGCCTATCAATCTCGGATTTCGAGAGACCGACTGCGCTGCGCGCAGCCGGTCAAAGCGAGCGGCATGCCCGGTCGGACCGGGCAACATTTCCCGACCGTAAGGTGTCCACTCCGAAAACCACAAACGCCTGGCCGAAGCACTCTCATGCTTTGACCAGGCGTTTTGTTTGTCGGGCTGACAGGATTTGAACCTGCGACCCCTTGTCCCCCAGACAAGTGCGCTACCAAGCTGCGCCACAGCCCGTACCGGGGCACGGATGCCCCGTATGTGAAGCTGGGACTCTATCGAAGCGTGGTGAGTTTGCGCTGCAACGGGAGCGTCGAATCAGACGAAGATGGCGATGACACGCCACGACAGGTAAACGACAAGCGCGACGATCATTAGTTTAAAATGCCACGGCGACTTCTCGTCTGTTGCCGCATGGCCGTCAGCGTGTTCGTGGGCTTCGACCACCTGCTCGCCACACGTGGGACACGTGCCGTCGTCATTCATTGCGTTCGGCGTCCAGTATTTCGCGCAGGGTTCACACCAGGGCATTGATCAGGACCGTTTGCGCACGCGCATCTTGATCGGGGTCGAGCCCAAATCGAGGTCCTCGCGCAGCCGGCGCTCAAGGTAACGGAGGTAGGTGCGGTCGAGTTCGCGATTGACGAACAGCGTGAATGTCGGCGGATCGGTGGCGCCCTGTACTGCGTACAGCACCTTCGCTCCCCCACTCGCAGGCTGAGCTTGCTGGGCCGCACCGATGATCTTGTTGACACTCTTGGTTGGTACCCGCTTGTGGTACTGACGGATCGAGTCCTGCAGCAACGGGTGCAGCTTGTGCACGTTCTTGCCGGAGAGCGCCGAAATCTTGAGCACGGGAGCATCTCCGAGGAATGCCAGCTTGCGCTTCACCTCGGACTGGACCTCAAGTCGTGCCTCTGGACCGACCAGCTCCCACTTGTTCAGCACGATTATAATCGGACAACCCGATGCGTCAACGCGCTCAGAAAGGCGTTGATCCTGACCAGTGACACCGATCGTCGCGTCGATGACGAGTAGCGCGATGTCGGAGTCATCGATGGCCCTAAGGGCACGGACGAGTGAGTAGTACTCCGCTGAATCATCAATCTTCCCGCGCTTGCGCATGCCAGCAGTGTCGACGAACACGATTGGGCCATCTTGAGTCTCTACCAAGGTGTCAATGGCGTCGCGGGTGGTGCCGGCGAGGTCATGGACTACAGCCCGGTCGGTGCCGACCAAATGGTTGAACAGCGTGCTCTTACCGACATTCGGCCTGCCGACGATTGCGACACGCGGGGGCGGCTTGCCGTCTAGGTCGATCAGCGACTCGATGACGGCCAGCTGGTCCTCGTCGTAGGCATCTTCCTCTTCTGCTTGTTCCTCGCGCTCAGGGAAGAACGAGATGATCCTGTCGAGCAAATCACCGGCACGGCGTCCGTGAAGTGCGCTCGTGGGCATCGGGTCGCCGAGCCCCAGGCCCATGTACTCCCAAATGTCGTTCTCGCGGCGCTGGTTGTCGGCCTTGTTGGCGACGACGAGCACGTCGGTGCCGGTTCGCCTGACCCAGTTAGCAATGAGCTGATCGTCATCGGTCAATGACACCGAAGCATCAATGACGAACAAAACGACGTCGGCTTCCTTGACGGCCTCTTCGACCTGTCGCGTGACTTTCTCTTCGAGCGCATCGCCCCCCGGCATCCAGCCTCCGGTGTCGACGATGAGGAAGGGAGTGTCGAGCCATTCGGCCTCGAGTTCCTTGCGGTCGCGAGTGATGCCTGGCCGGTCTTCGACAATGGCCTGCTGGCTGCCGACAATGCGGTTGAACAGTGTCGACTTGCCGACGTTGGGCCGGCCGATAATAACGACGGTCGGCAGATCAGCCGAAGGGTCAGTCGGAACGATCTCGCCCAAGTCGCTGATGGCATCCGGATCGAGATCGAGTGGATCGTCGGGAAGCGCGGGGGTGTCGGTACTCATGTTGTTCCTGCTGTCTCGAGGGCGGCGCGCAACGCGATGCCGTCGGTGGGGATGATCTCGACTGGGCGTGGGAGGTCTGCAATGCCCACACCGTCGAGAAAGCGGCCGTCGTCGGACAGGCACACGTCGGGAATGAGATACCGGTGACCATGAGGTTCGCTAACGAGCACGTTGCTGACATCCTCGCCCGTCATCAACCCGGTCACGCCGGTGTTCCCGCCGAAAAACTGATTCTCGACGGTGAGCACTCGCACGTCGGTGCGACCCAGCGACTTGATCAATGGGGTAATCACCGGCGCGCCGAGGGCGCCAGTGAGCACAGCAACCGGCGCCGAGCGTCGCGGGCGGAGCTGGATGCCGGTCGGTGTCGAAGCAGCGGACGCTGCGACGACCTGGGCCGGGCCACAGCCGTTCTGTCGCAAACCGGTGTAGGCGGCCGGGTTCGGTGGTGCGTCGACGGCGGCAAAAAAGCCGCGCTGCACGCCCGTCGCTTCGGTGGCAGCTCCGTGGAACTCTGCTTCAAACGTGCGAGCCATACCGATGCCGTCTTCGTGCATCGGGAAGCCGTCGTAGCGTTCAGCCGCAGGGAACGGACGTTGCGCCATGAGGTAATACTCGTCGGCGGCGTAAACCATCCGCTTGCCGAGCGTGGTCTGGAAGATGTTTTGCCAATCATCGACGGTGTCAACGACTGACCGTGCCTCGGCAAGCGTATGGAAGCGCATTGCTGACTCGGCGTTGAACTTTGAGATCCCGAGGGGCACCACCGCAACCGACTCGAGTTCGGGGTACTGGTCGAGGACGCCCGCGAGCGTGTCGTCGAGGACAGCGCCATCGTTGACGCCAGGACACACAACGATCTGGCCCTTGACCGCAATGTCGTGGTCAAGGAGCGCTCGGAGCCACCGCAGGCTCATGCCGCCACGCGGGTTCTTCAACATCGCGCTGCGAATGTCGGGGTCAGTGGCATGGATGCTGACGTGGAGAGGTGAGAGCCGTTCGGTCACCACGCGCTCGAGATCGGCTTCGGTGAAGCGTGTCAGCGTCGTAAAGTTGCCATAGAGAAATGACAAGCGGTAGTCGTCATCTTTCAGGTACAGACTGCGGCGCATCCCCTTGGGTAGTTGGTAGATAAAGCAGAACTCGCAGTGGTTGTCGCAGGTTCTGACCCGATCGAAGACGGCACTCGACACTTCGATGCCGAGCGGTGAACCCGCAACCTTCTCGATCGTCATCGAAAGGTCAAGGCCCCCACGGCTGACATCGAGTTCGACGTCGGCCTCATCTGTTGCGAGTTGCCATTCGATGATGTCGCGAGGAACGTCGCCGTTCACTCGCAGGATTTCGTCACCAGGCTCGACGCCCACCAGGTTGGCTGGCGATCCAGACGCGACCGCCACAACGATGGGCGCGAGGCCACTCGTGGCAGTGCCAGCAGGAGAATCGGAGATGGTGGACATGGGAGCAGCCAGGCTACCGCCGCCCTCATCAGGTAGATTTTGGACCGGATGAGTAGTACCGCGGAGCCGGCCCTCGAACCTTCGACCCCAGCGGGGCGCGTCGACATTGTCCTCCTCGCGGAACCTCGTGGTTTCTGTGCAGGCGTCGAGATGGCGATCAAGGCCCTGGCGTGGATGGTTCGATCGTTCCCGGGACCCGTTTACTGCTACCACGAGATCGTCCACAACAAGCTGGTCGTTGATCGCTTCAAGGCGCAGGGCGTGCTATTCATCGACTCCATCGATGAGGTGCCGCCAGGCAGTCCAATCATGCTGTCGGCACACGGTTCCCCGCCGGCTATTCTAGAAGCGGCTCGCGCCCGGGGCTCCTACGTCGTCGATTCAGTCTGTCCGCTCGTCACCAAGGTGCACCATGAGGTCAAGGTGCGCACGGGGAAGGGCTATCGCATCGTTTACGTCGGCCACGAAGGTCATGAAGAAGCCGTTGGCACGATGGCGGTTGCGCCAGACGCGATTGATCGCGTCGAATCGATCGCAGAGGTTGCCGCGCTCGGCCACATCGAGCAACCCGTTGCCCTGCTCGCCCAGACCACGCTGTCCCACCGCGACTGGGAAGGCGTCGCTGTTGCAGTCAAGGAACGATTCCCTGACGTGTGGACGCCTGGCCGCAGTGACCTGTGCTTCGCCACGACAAATCGGCAGGCGGCGTTGATGGAACTCGCGCACCGCTGTGATGTCATCGTCGTGATCGGGTCGGCCAACTCTTCGAATACCCGGGCGCTTGAGCGGCTCGCCATCGAGGAAGGCTGCGAACGCGTCTACCGAATCAACCGCGTGGAGGAACTTCCCAACAATCTGTCCGGCATCGTCGGTGTCACTGCGGGTGCGTCAGCTCCCGAGGAGCTGGTGACCGAAGTCGTCGAATTCCTCGCGCCACTCAACGGCATTGAATTGGTCCACGTCACTGATGAAGACGAGTACTTCCCTCCACCTCGAAATATTCGGGACCTGCAGTCGTCGATCGAGATGGCATCGACGGTGCTGCTTGGCGGCACCCTGCTCAACCGACCGGTGATGGACGACCGAGCCCTCGGGGCCAGCGACGTTCTTGCCAGTCTTTCGAAGTAACCGCAATCAGTTGCGCGGCACCTCGGCCCACGGCACGTCTCGATCGACCCGCACATCGCCGGGCAGCCCGAGCACGCGTTCGCCGAGAATGTTCGCCATCACTTCAGTCGTGCCGCCCTCAATCGTGTTTGCCCGGCTGCGCAGGAATGCCTTCTGGAGGGTGTCGGCACCCATAGCGGTCTCCGGCCGAATCATTTCGTAACTGCCATAAAGCATCGCGTCGGCGCCAAGGAGATCCATGACGACTTCGTAGATTTTCTGGTTCAAGACGGCTCCTGTCATCTTGCCGATGGAACCCTCCGGCCCCGGATCTCCCATCTTGCGGTTCTGATTGGCGCGGACGTTGGTGAGGCGGAGGACCTCGGCCTCACACCACAGTTTGGTCACCTCGTCGCGAGCGGTCGGCGTCTTCGCGTCAACCGGCACATTGTTCCACGCGTCGGTGAGCGCAGCGATCGTGCCTGAACCGCGGGCAGGCATACCCCCACCAATCGACTGCCGCTCGTTCATCAGTGTCGTGAGCGACACTCGCCACCCGTCTCCGGACTTGCCGAGCATTTCGCTTTCATGGATGCGGGTGTCGGTGAAGAAGACTTCGTTGAACTCGGCTTCACCGGTCATCTGGCGAAGCGGACGAATATCAACCGTCGGGTCTTCCATGTCGACGACGAATGCAGCGAGACCTGCGTGCTTCACGGCTTGCGGATCAGTGCGCACGACAAGGAGGCCCCACTTCGAGAGATGGGCCAAGGTCGTCCATACCTTCTGGCCGTTGCAGATCCACTCATCGCCGTCTCGGACTCCCGTCGCCGACAACCCGGCGAAGTCCGAGCCGGAGCCAGGCTCGGAGAACAGCTGGCACCAGACCTCTTCGCCGGTGAAGAGCGGACGGAGGTAGCGCTGTTTCTGGTCCTCGCTCCCCCACGCAACCACGGTGGGCCCGGTCATGCCATGACCGATCGGGTTGTGGTACATCGCGTTCGGACCGCCGGCGCCGAAGACCCGATCGTTGATGAGCTGCTGCAGTTTGGGGTTGAGTCCAAGCCCTCCGTTGCCCTCAGGAAAGTGCACCCACGCCAGGCCGCGATCGAACTGTTCACCGAGGAAGGTCTGGGGGGCCGTGTCTGCTGGCGGAAAGCTGTCGAGCAGCTCGGTCGTCAAGTCGATCACCCGTTGCTCGTCAGCGGTGAAGGTCGAGGTCGCGTCGATCACGGTCATGACAGAAAGATAGACAACCGGACCCCCCCAACAGCGAAACCTGGTCACCGATCGTCGGACGCGGAACCTTCGGCCTCGACGCGCGCCAGCAACTGGTCGCGGATACTTGTTCCCGGCTCGCGGGCCTTGTCCCCCGATGCTCGCCAGCCGAGCCGACTGGAATAGAGCAGCGGCGGGTCCTTGAGGCGGTTCGGGATCACTTCGACAACCCGGGCGAAGAGCAGCTCGTGGTCTTCCATCGTCATCTGCTGGATGGTCTCACATCGGAGCCAGGCAATCGAGTTCGGGACGATCGGTGGGCCGCCCGCAAGATCCGGCCACTCGGTGAGGTATTCCGTGGCGACGTACTCCATCTTGCGACCGGGGTAACTGAAGTACTGGCCTTCGACAATCTGGTCGGCGCCGAGGAGGCTCGCCGCAAATCCACCCGATTCGACCATCAATGGATATGTGTCGTGCTTTGGAGAGACGCTCGCCATCACAATCGGTTCCTCGAAACTCACCTGGCTCAACCAATGACTGGTGTAGGCACGTTGCACCCCGCCGTGAGCGGCACCAATGACTTGTACGCCCTTCATCATCTGGCCGAGCCCCTGCTTAATACCGCGGTCGATCATGTGGTCGTCTCCCCGTTGTAATGCGTTCAGTTAAAGATGGCGTTGGCGCTCGCGAACTCGTCGGCCTCGAGCACCGCGAGTTCCGACACCTGCGCGCGGAGCTGCATCACGAGTGCGAATCGCACCTCATCTGATCGGCGTGCAAAAACACTCTTCAGATTATTCAACATTCGAATGACAATCGCTCGATTTGGCGTCGGGTCAAGATGCGAGTCACTCCAGGGAGCCTGACCGCGAGTGATCGTCTCAAAGAGCGCACGAGCGTCATCGCGGTCGAGCTGACGGCCGCCATTGAAGGGATCGAAGAACGTCGTGTCGTCATCCGCCGAGCGGACGAGAAAGTGCGCGGGCATGCCGACCCCGACCAATTTGACACCAACCCGACGGCCAACCTCGATCATCAGAATTGACAGACTGATGGGGATGCCGGTCCTCGTCTCCATGACGCGATCTAGGCACGAATTGCGCCAGTCGTAGTACGCGTCTTTGTTGCCGGCAAAGCCCATCGCATCGAAGAGGTACCGGCTGACACCTTCGGGCGTGGCAGTCGGGCAGTCACCAGCGATGAGATCCAGCGCTGCCAGCCACTCAATCTCATCGAGACCCGGTTGCAGCACCGCTGACATGACGAGTGACGCCTCGTCGAGGTCGAGCGAATCGGAGTCCCCCGACATCAACTTCGCGAACCGGGCGGACGTCATCGCCGCCCCCGAATGACGATCCCCGGATGCACGACGTCAAGGTATCGGCGACTACCTTCGACCCCATGATCCCAGGAGTACATCTCGCTGAGCACGGTGACAAGCCCGCCATCATCATGGCCAACTCAGGCTTCACCCAGACCTACCGAGAACTGGACGCTGCCGCCAACCGCCTCAGCCGGCTACTGCGATCCGCTGGCCTCAACCCGGGTGACCACATTGCGATCTGCATGGAGAACCACGATCGGTATCTCGAGGTCGTCTGGGGCTGTCACTACGCGGGTCTCGTCTACACCGCCGCCTCGTCGCGCCTGCAAAGCGCCGAACTCGAATACATCATCAACGACTGCGGAGCGCGCGCCTACATCACCTCGAAGTACAAGGCCGACCAAGCCGCAGAAGTGATGTCGGCCACACCGAACGTCGAACTCCGCCTGATGTTGGACGGCTCGATCGATGGCTACGAGGCGTATGAGTCCGCAGTCGAAGCGCAGTCGCCCGAACCGCTCGGCGAGGCGCGCATCGCTGGCATGGACATGCTGTATTCGTCCGGTACGACCGGCATGCCCAAGGGCATCACCCGAGCGTTCCCGAACGAGCCGCTCGAAGAGTGGAACAACGGCGTCACCGGGCTCTGCCAACTGCTGTTCGGCGTTGAGGACACCACGATCTACCTGTCGCCCGCGCCCTTCTACCATGCAGCCCCGCTCCGCTTCTGCATGGCCCAACACGCATTAGGCGCCACCATCGTGGCGATGGAGAACTTCGATGCTGAGCGCTACCTCCAGCTCGTCGAGGAGTACGACATCACCCATAGCCAGGTCGTTCCGACGATGTTCGTACGCATGCTCAAGCTCGATGAGGAAACCCGAGCCAAGTACGACGTGTCATCACTGCAGTACGTGATTCACGCAGCTGCGCCGTGTCCGGTGCCAACCAAGAAGTCGATGATCGAGTGGTTCGGGCCAGTGATCCACGAGTACTACGCAGGGTCTGAGGGCAATGGCTTCGTGTACTGCAACTCGGATATGTGGCTCGCGCATGAAGGCACCGTGGGGTCGCCCATTAATTGCACCGTGCACATCTGCGGCGAAGACGGTGAGGAGGTTCCCCAAGGGCAGCCTGGCACCGTGTTCTTCGACGGCGGTGCCGAATTTGAGTACCACAACGATCCAGCCAAGACGAAGGGATCGCGTCACCCCAAGGGGTGGAGCACGCTAGGCGACGTCGGTTATCTCGATTCCGATGGCTTCCTCTATCTCACAGACCGCAAGGCCTACATGATCATCTCTGGGGGCGTGAACATCTATCCCCAGGAGGCCGAGAACGTGTTGGTGACCCACGACAAGGTCATCGACGTCGCTGTGTTCGGCGTTCCCAACGACGATTTCGGCGAGGAGGTCAAGGCCGTTGTGCAACCGCGGGTGATGCCTACGACGGACGAGGAAGCTGCCTCACTGGCCGGCGAACTCATCCAGTTTTGCAAGAGCCAGATCGCGGATGTCAAGTGCCCACGCTCGGTCGATTTCCGTGAAGAACTCCCCCGCCATCCAACCGGCAAGCTCTACAAGCGACTCCTCAAGGATGAATACTGGAAGGCTGCCGGTCGAGCAATTTGAGCGTGAGCCGCCACCCGTATCTCAATCACGAAGGTCCGGTCGCGTTCGCGCATCGCGGTGGCAACTTGGAGGCGCCCGAGAACACACTGGCCGCCTTCGAGCACGCCGTCTCCTTGGGGTACCGGTATCTCGAAACTGACGTCCACTGCAGCGCCGATGGTGTCCTCGTTGCGTTCCACGACGCGGACCTGCAGCGGACGTGTGACATCAATGCCAACATCGCGGACTTGCGATGGGCCGAGATCGCTGAGTTGCGGGTCAACGACGTCGAGCCAATACCGCGGATGATTGATCTGCTCGACCGGTGGCCTGACCAACGGTTCAACATTGACTGCAAGTCCGACCAGGCAGTGGGCCCGCTCATCGAGTTAGTCGAACAACGCGACATCATCGCGCAGATTTGTGTTGGTTCATTCAGTCTTAGACGGCTGCGCTCGCTGCGAACGCGCCTCGGCCCCGGGCTGCTTACTGCAATGGCCCCGGCAGAAATTGCGGCGCTTCGACTCGTTGGCCGCCTGCCTGGGGCGCAGCAGCGTGTGGCTCAGGTTCCAACTGATGCCGGCCCTCTCACTGTTGTCAACGAACGCTTTATTGGTAACGCCCGGCGTGCTGGCGTTTCTGTCCACGTCTGGACAATCAATGAAGCCTCCGAAATGCACCGCCTGTTTGATCTCGGTGTCGATGGTGTGATGACTGACGACGTCGCGACGCTCCGCAACGTAATGATGGAGCGCAGCATCTGGTCAAGCTGATCAAACAATCATCTTGCAGGTGGCATCAATCTTCGACAAGATTTTGCAGGTCGCTGCGACGGCCGTACGCGATGATTTTGTCGCCAGCGGCTAGTTCGAGATCGACCGGCGGCGTTCCGAAGAATCCTTCGGATTGTTGCACACCCAGGACTCGTACGGCCGGGAGAGCGTCATCGATGCTGCGCAAACTCTGCACCGTCGAGTCTGTGCCAGCAACGACTTGCACTGTCCCCACAACGAAGTCGTCACCGACGGCGAGTAGCTCCACCACTTGATTGTCAAGACGCGGGAGTAACCGGCGCTGCGCTTCTCGTTGACCGACCTTCACGAGCCATCGTTTCATCGGGCGATTGGTAACCAAGAGCACAGCCAGCACAAGACCGGAGATGGCGACCATCACCCGTTCAACAGTGTTCCCGGGACCCGGTGCCAGAAACCCGACAAGCACGGTGACAACCAACGTGGGCGTTCCGAGATTTCCCACAAACATTGTGGTGCTAATGATTTTTCGGCTGTCTGGGTTGTTCACAACATTTTCGGCTTCAGTCGTAGTGAAGCCGGCGCCGCTGAAAGCAGACCGAGCCTGAAAGCTAGCAACGTCTGGTGGCAGACCGGTGGCGATTAAGGCTCCGGCGGCCAATCGTGTAAATGCCATCGACAAAACGGCCACCACAAGGAACGTTGCTACTGCATACATGCCGCGATGTTGCCATCCCCGGCACCTTTTTGATGCAACCCGACGGTAAACGTACACGCGCTCACTGGTGTGTCATCAGACCTAGGGTCGGGCTATGACGTACCAGCATCCGCCGCGGTCCACGGTCAGAGCACCGCAACATCTCGTTGCAAGCGCAGACCATCTGGCAACGACAGCAGGAAATGAGATGTTTGCTCGTGGGGGCAACGCCGTCGACGCCGCCATTGCAACCAACGCCGCGATTGCGGTGACTGCGCCGCACCTATGCGGTATGGGCGGCGATCTCTTCGCGCTTGTTCATGTCGATGGTGAAGCCTTTGCGCTCAACGCTGCCGGTCGAGCCGGCTCTGGCGCAAATGCTGAGGCACTCCGGTCGCAGGGCGTCACCGAAATGCCCTTCAAGTTGGACATTCAGTCCGTGACGATCCCGGGCTGTGTCGACGGCTGGGCCGTTCTTCATGAACGATTCGGTTCCCTTCCACTTGATGTGATTCTGGCCCCGGCGATTCAGCTGGCGTTGTCGGGCTTCCCGGCCAGCCCCTTGCTGATCGGAGTCGGCAGCGGTCTGGACGCAATCAGCCGGTCGAACCTTGCTGAACTTTTTGACCAAGCCACCTCCCCCGGATCACTTGTGCAGCGACCAGGCGTGGCTGTGGCGCTCGCCGATCTAGCTGCAGGAGGACGTGACACGTTTTACCAAGGCGCGTTCGGTAAGGGCCTGATCCAACTCGGTGACGGGCTATTTACGGAATCAGACCTGAAGACATCGCAGGCACGCTGGGACATCCCGCTTACAGCATCTGTCTTTGGCATCGACCTGCACACTGTTGGTCCAAGCACCCAAGGATATTTGACCCTCGGATCGGCACACCTGATCAACCAAATCTGCGCCTCTAACAGGTTCCCCTCTGACCCTGACACCGGTGAGTGGGCTCACCTGCTGATCGAGGCCTCAACCGCCGCAGGCTTTGACCGTCCGGACCGGTTACACGAACACGCTGACGGTGTCGCTTTGGTACAAGAAATCGCCAAACGAATAGATCTGGTCGACCACGAACGAGCCAGCTACCGATGGGGCCCGGATCGAGATGGGGACACGACCTACTTGTGCGCTGCGGGGCGTGGCGGCGACGGCCAGATGATGGGCGTGTCGCTAATCCAATCGAATGCGTCTGGACTGGGTAGCCATCTGGTCGAGCCGACCACCGGCATTAATCTCCACAACCGGGGCCTGGGGTTCAACTTAAACCCAGGACATCCAGCAGAACTTGGACCTGGCCGTTGCCCACCTCACACGCTGTCCGCAGTTTTGGCTACACGAGATGATGAACTGCTCAGCGTTTTTGGGACGATGGGCGGTGACGCTCAGCCCCAAATTTTGTTGCAAATCGCAACGCGTCTCTTTCATCACGGTCAAACGCCCGGAATGGCCATCAACGCTGGACGTTGGGCGCTGAAAGGACCAGCGACCGGATTTGACACCTGGAGTGCACCGAGAGGACCTAGCGTCTCCGTTGAAGGCCACGCTGCCGACTCTTGGGCGGCAGATCTGCGGGACCGCGGCCATTCGGTGTCATCGACAGATCCATGGGACTCAGGCTTCGGACACGCTCACGCGATCGTCGTTGAGCCGAATGGAACGCTCGCTGGCGCCGCTGATCCCCGAACTATTGTTGGCAGCTGCGCCGGCAACTGACAGCGATGGTTCCGCCGTTCGCCGCAAGTAAATCTCCTGGTCCGCCGGGAGCAATGTCAGGTCAGCAGTGGAAGAACCTCTTGAGCGAAGCGGGCCATCTGCTCATCGGCTTTTCCGTAGCTGTCGCCAAGAAGATGAGGGAAGAGGGTCAGATACTCAAAGCCAAGAAGGTCCTTCAAGAACTGGATTTCTGACGCAACGTGTTCGGGGGTGCCAACCAGCATCGTCTTATTCTCGATCGACTCGTCGAGCGTCGGGATCAGGCCCGGCTGAGCAGGCTTTCCATCGGGACCCATGTAGCCACGACTCCAGCCGTATGGACCGAGGAATTTCCAGAACTCGTCATGACCATTCAATGCGCTAGCCCGGGCCTCTTCCATCGTGTCCTCAATGCGGTAGGACACGACGAGCATGCGCTTCTCGTGGGGCTTCAATTCAACTCCGTTATGTGAAGCGGTGTAGTTCTCGCCATATATGTCCCAGAATCGCTTAATGAAGCTGTAGTGCTGGTTCCAAAAGACTGCACCATGGTCAACTGTCGGCACGTAGTTGAGGGTGGGAGGTGAGGTCACTGCTTGCCAAATCTCGTACGGGTAGATGGGCCTGGGAATCAAAGTGAGGTCGGTAACGGTTTCGCCCCGATCAGGAATTCCAGGGATCGGGATTTGAAAGTGCTTGCCCTCGAACTGGAAGCTCTCTTGGCTCAACGCACGACGGACGATTTCCATCGATTCCTCAAAAATCTCGCGGTTGAACAGGTCAGCGGCGGCCTGATCGGGGTTGTCTTGGGAACCAATTGACACGCCCTTGTCGTTGAGGTGCAGCACCTCGCGGGGAACGGTTCCACGCCCAACGCCAAGCATCGCTCGACCTCCCGACAGGTTGTGGAGGGTGGCAAAGTCCTCGGCGAGACGCATCGGGTTCCACTGCGGAACGACGTTGAACATCGCACCGAACCTCAACGTGGTCGTTTGTGCGGCAATCCACGTCGATATCAGCAATCCATTTGGGATGACTTCGTAGCCCTCGTACTGGAAGTGATGCTCGGTGGTCCAGAACGAGTCGAAGCCGAGGCGTTCTGCTTCCTTCGCCGAGTTGACGTAATCGAGGGTTGCCTGCCAGCAGACCTCGTTTGAGTAACGGCGGTCCATTGGGTCCGGTTTGCCTGCGCCAGCGTCGTCCATTTCGACGCCTCCGAAGAAGAATGCACCAAGCTTGAGATCTTTTGCAGCAACCATGGCGTCTATGTTCGCGCAATGGCATCAACGCTTTTGCAACGAGCAACCACGAATTATGACGGTGTGACACATCTGCAACAAGACATCCGCATCGTTGACGGCGTGATCACTCAGCTCGGACAACTGTTGCCAGCTGAAACCGACGACGAAGTCATTGATCTCGGCGGCTACGTCTTGTTACCGGCAGCAGTTGAACCCCACGCCCACCTCGACAAGGCCTTCCTCGCTGAACGCATCGTCAACCGGACCGGCGACCTGATGGGCGCGATCACGGCGATGGGTGAAAGCCGGCATTTGCTCGGTGTCGACGAGACCATCGAACGTGCCGAGCGAGCCGCCCGATTAATGGCTGCGAACGGGTACCGCGCCGTGCGCAGCCATGCCGACACCACAACAACTCACGGGCTGCGAAGCGTTCAGGCACTCGCCGAGGTAAAGCAACGTGTCGCAGCAGTGATCGATATTCAAATCGTTGCGCTCTCAGGATGGCCTGTGATCGGCCCGTCAGCAGCGGACCAGCGGGCGTTGCTCAACGAAGCTCTCACTGCTGGAGCCGACCTCGTCGGCGGATGCCCGCACCTCGAAGGAGGAGACACACTCGGGCCGACCGAGTTCTTCTTACAAACCGCGACTGACCACGGCGTCGGTGTCGACCTACACACCGACGAAACGCTGGATCCCACTGCACGAGGGCTCGCCGAGCTGGCCGAGCTGGTCTCATCAGGTTTCGAGCATCAGGTGACAGCAAGTCATTGTGTGAGTCTGAGTATGCAACCCGAGGAGGAACAGCGGGCCACGGCCGAAGCGGTGGCCGCTGCCGGCATCGGAGTCGTCGCGCTGCCCCACACCAACCTTTTCCTGCAGGGACGGAACCAGTCCCCCATGCCGCGCGGGCTAACAGCGGTCGCTGCGCTGAAAGCGGCGGGCGCACGGGTCGCTGCTGGCGCCGACAACCTTCAAGACCCCTTTAATCCGGTCGGTCGCGCCTGCCCCTTTGAGACCGCTGGCCTCATGATCATGACGGCCCATGCGCTTCCGCATCAAGCTTGGGAATCGGTCAGCGGTGTTGCCGCCGACGTGACCGGCCTTGGCGCCCAATCGATTGAGGCCGGCCAACCAGCTGATCTCGTTGCTGCCCGCGCGGCTACAGTACGCGAAGCGATTGCGTTCGGGCCGTCCGACCGCATCGTGTGGCGAAACGGGCACCGCCTCGCTGCATAACTCATCTCAACAAAGACCAACAGCAGGGAGCACCGCACTTGTCCGCTATCGGCGAGCATGCGCTCGCATTCAACAATCTGTCCATGGTGTTCCCCGACGGGACCCATGCTCTAGACAACGTCTCGATCAACATCGATCCAGGTGAATTCGTTACCGTCGTCGGTCCATCCGGTTGCGGTAAATCAACGTTGCTCCGCATTGCGTCCGGCCTTGAAACCCACACCGGCGGCGAGTGCAACGTTGACCGCAACTCCATCGGGTATGTATTTCAGGATGCGACCCTTTTCCCCTGGCGAACCGTCCGCAAGAATGTCGAACTGATCGCGGAACTTCACGGCGAGAGCTCTGCTGCAATGTCAGACCGTGTGAATGAATCCCTTGCTTTGGTTAATCTCGACGAACACGAGGATAAATACCCGAAGCAACTCTCTGGAGGAATGCGAATGCGGGCCTCGTTGGCGCGTTCACTCGTTCTGCAACCTGATGTCTTCCTCTTCGACGAACCGTTCGGTGCGCTTGATGAGATCAGTCGAGAACGACTCAACGACGAACTCCTGGCGTTGTTCAAGGCCAAGAACTTCGCTGGTCTCTTTATCACTCACTCAATTGCTGAAGCTGTGTTTCTCTCCACCCGAGTGCTCGTCATGTCGGCCCGTCCCGGACGGATCATTGCCGACTACCAAGTCCCGTTCGAGTACCCCCGGAGCCATGGCATCCGCTACGAGCCCGCCTTTGCCGAACTATCTGGCAAGATCTCCCAGGACTTGCGAGGAGCGCACCCATGACCGCAGTCGAGAATTCCGAAGCGCTTTCTGAGAAAACCGCCCTTGCAGCAGAATCCGAAACCTCGAACCCGCCAACAAAAGCGACTGGACTTGCTCGGTTTGCCGGTCCAGCCACGGTCTTTGGCCTCTTCATTGGCTTCTGGTACCTCACCCATCACGTTTTGATGTCAGAACCGAAGAAGCCACTCGTCCCGGTTCCTCACCGGGTACTTCAAGAGTCGATTCTCACCTGGAACATTGAACGCGGGGCAGGAGGCTCACGTACGGGCGGCGGTCTCCTCAAGCTGCTCGAGGGTCTCTGGTCCTCGGTCCAAGTCGCCGGTCTGGGCCTTGCGATCGCCATTGGACTCGGATTCGTGCTCGCTACGTTCATGAGCCAAGCCAGTTGGGTTCAAAATTCGATCTGGCCATTCCTCATTGCTCTCCAAGCCATGCCGATCCTCGCGTTCGTTCCACTGATTGGCACAGTTATCGGCTTCAACTTCAAAGCCCGTGTCATGGTCTGCGTCATCATTGCCATCTTCCCGATCGTCGCCAACACATTGTTCGGTCTTCTCAGTGTCGACAAGGGATACCACGAGTTGATGTCGCTCAACGGTGCTTCGCGTTGGACCCGGCTGTTCAAGTTGCAGTATCCGGCGGCCATGCCATCGATCTTTACTGGACTACAGATCTCAGCAGGTCTCTCGGTGGTCGGTGCAGTGGTCGGAGACTTTTTCTTTCGGCAGGGAGAGCCGGGCCTCGGACGCCTGATCAACCTCTATCAGAACTCGACTGAGTACGAGCAGATGTATGGCGCCGTTGTCATGTCGGCTTTCCTGGGTATTGCTGTATTCATTCTGTTTGGGTGGATCGGCAACCGGATCGTTGGCAACTGGCACGAGAAGCGATCAAACTGACCTCGAACGCCTCTTAAAAATCGTGGGCGCAAGGACGAAACAAGAAGTTCACGCGCCACGGTTCTGAGGCACTCGCTCTTTCTCCTAAGGTATGAAGACCGGAACCAAAGATCCGGACAACCACCACAACCTCCAGGGGGAGAAAATAACTCATGCGAAACACTCGCCTGACCAAGCTGGCTGCATTAGGTGCAGTCGCCGCTCTAACGGTTGCCGCATGCGGCAGCGACGACGAGGCGTCTACAAGTACCGAGGCACCAGCCGGTACGGAAGCACCAGCTGAAGCCGATGAACCTGCCGACACTCAAGCACCGGCTGCCACCGATGCGCCTGCCGACGAGCCCGCCGACGAACCTGCCAGCGATGGAATTCTCTCAGCTGTCTGCCCAGAGACAATTGTCATTCAGACGGACTGGTTCCCAGAAGCCGAGCACGGGGCCATGTATCAAATGGTTGGCGAGAACCCTTCCATCGATGCTGACAAAAAAGTCGTTGGCGGTCCATTAGTTGCTAGCGGCGGTGTCCCAACTGGCGTCAACATTGAGATTCGCACCGGCGGCCCCGCTGTTGGCTTCCAACAGGTCGTCTCGCTGATGGCGCAGGACGCTGACGTCACTTTCGGCTACGTTGCGACTGACGAGGCCATCGAGAACTACGCAGATAACCCGACCACAGCGTTTGTCGCACCGCTCGAAATCAACCCGCAAATCATCATGTGGGATCCGGCCACCTACCCCGACGTCGAAACCATTGCCGATCTCGCCACCGCAAAGGACGGAGACGGCGTCACCATTCGATACTTCGAAACAGGCGCCTACATGCAGTTCCTGCTCGCTGACGGCCAGCTCCCCGAAGGCCAGCTCGCCGGCAGCTACGACGGCGGTCCGTCAGTCTTCATTGCCGAGAACGGCGCCATCGCCCAACAGGGCTTCGCTTCGGCTGAGCCGTTCAACTATGAGAACGCTTTCACAGACTGGGGTAAACCCGTCAAGTTTGAGCTGATCCACGACGCCGGTTGGCAGACTTATGCCGCGCCGCTCGCCGTTATCGACGCACGTAAGGCTGAGCTCAGCGACTGCATGGCAGCATTTGCTCCCATTGTCCAGCAGTCCGCTATTGACTACGTCACTGACCCGACTGCAACCAACGAACTGATCGTCGACGCCGTTAACGAGTACAACGATTTCTGGGTCTACGACGCAAAACTCGGCGCAGCATCAGTCCAGCTGCAACTGGACCTCGGTCTGGTCAGCAACGGCCCCGACGCCACGCTCGGCAACTTTGACGAGGACCGGCTCACCCGGTTTATCGAAATCGCTGGCCCAGTATTTGGCGTTGACGGGCTCACCCCCGGCGACCTGATGACCAACGAGTACATTGATGCATCGATTGGACTTCCAGTACCAGAAGAAGATGAAGAAGAATCAGACGGAGACGAAGAAGCAGCCGAGGTTGGCACGATTGTCGATATCGCCGCTGGCAACCCCGACTTCTCGACTCT
>Ga0115570_10001316_pt1 | contig 20125 bp, 19 predicted proteins | sample COGITO_mtgs_1205_3_FD_87294 | JGI IMG/M metagenome (GOLD analysis project Ga0115570, IMG submission 87294) | Pelagic marine microbial communities from North Sea - COGITO_mtgs_120524 | ecosystem: Environmental > Aquatic > Marine > Epipelagic | place: Germany:Helgoland, sampling site Kabeltonne... | reverse complement strand
TGAGCTTGGGCAAGACTCACTACATTGTGAAGTCACTGATTGATGTGGGTCTTGTTAAGTTGGATAACTTTCAGCGATCTGATCACAAGTGGGGCTATGCCTATCTGTTGACGCCCAAGGGGATAAAAGAGAAGGCAGCGATCACGGTACGTTTTTTGGCGCGCAAGCAGGATGAGTACAGGCGGCTTGAGTTGGAGATTGAGGCGCTTAAGTCGGAGGTTGAGGGCAGGACTTCGAGTGGGGCGCGATAATGGCTCTTATCGTATCTTAGAGGATAGTTTTCAGAGTTTCTGGGGTCTATAAAAAGAAACAAAATTCTTAAGTAAATTTTCAAAGTAAAGTGATCGATTAACATCAAATTAAAGGTCTAAATTTGACGAACAAAACAAAAATTACGGTTGTGGGTTCTGGCTATGTAGGTATGTCGCTTGCAGTGCTCCTTGCCCAGCACAACGAAGTGGTTGTGCTTGATGTGGACGCTTCACGGGTTGAAAAGGTCAATAACACGCAATCTACAGTGGCTGACGCCGAGATTGAGGCCTTTCTAGCCGAAAAAGAGCTAAGCCTCACAGCTACTCTTGATAAGCAGGTTGCCTACAAGGGTGCCAGCTTTGTGGTGGTGGCAACGCCCACCAACTATGACCCCGATACCAACCGCTTTGATACCAGTTCTGTCGATAGCGTAGTAGGTGATGCACTAGGGCTAAATGCAGATGCACTTGTGGTGATCAAGTCGACCATCCCTGTAGGTCATACAAAATCACTGCAAGAAAAGCACAATACAGAGCGCGTAATCTTCTCGCCCGAGTTCTTGCGAGAGGGTCAGGCGCTCAAAGATAACCTCTACCCATCACGCATTATTGTGGGTAGCCAGCTAGAGGCTGGCAAAGCCTTTGCTAATCTCTTAGTTGAGGGTGCTGAAAAAAGCGAGATAGAAACACTCTTTATCCGCTCAACAGAAGCCGAGGCAGTTAAGCTCTTTGCTAACACCTACCTTGCCATGCGTGTTTCGTTCTTTAACGAGCTAGATTCCTATGCACTGGTCCATGGCCTAGATACCAAGAGCATTATTAATGGCGTGTGTTTAGATGATCGAATAGGTGAGGGTTATAACAACCCGTCCTTTGGTTACGGTGGCTACTGCCTGCCAAAGGATACCAAGCAGCTTCTGGCAAACTACGACCAGGTACCTCAGACATTGATTCAGGCGATTGTGTCTTCAAATACGACTCGGAAAGATTTTATTGCAGACTCCATTATTAAATTGGATCCCAAGGTTGTTGGTATATACCGGTTGGTCATGAAGCAGGGCTCTGATAACTTTAGGGCAAGCGCGATCCAGGGCATTATGAAGAGGATCAAGGCTAAGGGCATTGAGGTTGTGATCTATGAGCCTACCTATACTAAGACTGAATTCTTCCAGTCAAGAGTTATAGATTCACTTGATGAATTTAAAAATGCTTCAGGTGTGATTATATCAAATCGAATGAGTGCAGAGCTTAATGATGTTGAGGAAAAAGTATTTACAAGAGATTTATTTGGCGATAACTAATTTAGATTTTTTCTTTTAATAAATACTTATGCTAGAAAAAGAAATTTTTAAAACAGTAGTAAAAAATACACCGCTTGTATCGATAGATCTCTGTATCGTGTGGGATGGAAATATTTTGCTTGGAAAAAGAAAAAATGAACCCCTTAAAGGGTTTCTCTTTACGCCCGGAGGCAGAATTTTTAAAAATGAAGCTCATATTGATTGTCTTAATAGGTTAGCAAGGTCTGAATTAGGTCTGATTATTAATGATTTAAAGCAAGTCAAACTTATGGGAGTATGGGATCACTTCTACAACAATAGTGTCTTTGGCAATGAAGTTTCTACTCACTATGTCAATCTGCCGCACTATGTTTATTATAACAAAAGGCCAGAGCTAATGCCTGATGATCAGCATGAGACTCTCGAATGGTTTGATTTAAATAAAGTTGCCAATGACAATAATTTTCACAAATATATGCAAAATTATGCATCATGGCTAATATCAAGGAAACCAGAATGATTAAAGCAGTAATTATGGCTGGTGGCTCAGGTACTAGGTTATGGCCCTTGTCTAGGGCAGGTCATCCCAAGCAATTTTTAAAACTCCATGGTGGTGATACTATGCTTCAGTCCACTATGAAACGTTTAGACGGTCTTGATATTTCATCTTCAGTGACAATTTGTAATGAGGAGCACAGATTTTTTGTTGCTGAGCAGCTTAGGGAAATAGATAAGTTGAGCTCTATAATTTTAGAGCCTGTGGGTAAAAATACGGCCCCAGCAATTGCACTCGCTGCAATCACAGCAGATGACGACCCACTCCTTTTGATACTTGCAGCTGATCACGTTATTCAGGATGATGTTGCATTTACTAATTCTGTTAATAAAGCTGTGCCATTAGCAGAATCTGGCAAACTTGTAACATTTGGTATAGTGCCTAGTGAAGCCCATACCGGTTACGGCTACATAAAGAAGGGAGAAAAAAATGTCAGCGGGTACGAGGTGGAAGAGTTTGTTGAGAAGCCATCAAGTGATGTTGCGCATGATTATGTTAAGACGGGAAAATATCTTTGGAATAGTGGTATGTTTTTGTTCAAGGCCAGTCGCTACCTTGAAGAATTAGAAAAATTCAGGCCTGATATTTACAAGTCTTGTGAAGCAGCTGTTAATGAGCTTCAAATTGATTTAGATTTCCTGAGGGTTAATAAAGAAATATTTTCCGAATGTCCAAGCGACTCTATAGATTATGCTGTTATGGAAAAAACAGCAGATGCGGTTGTTGTCCCAATAGATGCGGGTTGGAGTGATATAGGTTCTTGGTCGTCACTTTGGGATATTAGTAATAAAGATAAATGTGGAAATTCAAGTCTTGGTGACGTTGTCCTTCACCAATCAAAAAATTGCTATGTAAGAACAGATAATAAGCTTGTTGCTGCGGTTGGGCTGGAAGATATAGTAATTGTTGATACTAAAGATGCTCTTATGGTTGCTCATAAAGATTCCGTTCAGGATGCAAAAATCATAGCACAGCAATTAAAATATAATGCGCGTAGTGAGTGGGAGTTACATCGTGAGGTATATCGTCCTTGGGGTAAATATGACTCAATCGATAACGGTGAAGGTTATCAGGTTAAGCGAATTACTGTGAAGCCGGGGGCCAAACTCAGTGTCCAGATGCATCATCATCGTGCGGAGCATTGGATTGTTGTTTCTGGTATTGCGAAGGTAACGAATGGTGATAAAACATTTTTGCTCTCGAAAAATGAGTCAACATATATCCCTGTTGGTGTAATTCACGCACTAGAAAATCCGGGAAAAGTCAATCTTGAGCTTATAGAAGTCCAGTCTGGCTCCTACCTTGGTGAGGACGATATAATTCGATTTTCCGATATTTATGGTAGAGGAAATGCTTAGGAAGATCTGATTGTGTCGAAGAGAAAAAAATACATTTGTGATCTATTTGGAAACCAATAAATGAAGAAAATTTTAGTTACAGGTGCAGCTGGTTTTATTGGGTTTCATGTTAGCAAGTATCTTTGTGAACGTGGTGATAAAGTTGTGGGCTTAGATAATCTAAATGATTATTATGATGTTTCCCTAAAAAAAGCTCGACTAATTCAACTTGAACCATATTCAAGTTTTAGATTTTTCAAGATGAATATTTCAAATCGAGTAGAGGTTGAGAATCTATTTGAAGCTGAGGAATTTGATTGTGTAGTTCATTTGGCTGCGCAGGCGGGTGTAAGATACTCTATTGAAAACCCCCATGCCTATGCAGACTCAAACCTTGTGGGTTTTTTAAATATCCTAGAAGGGTGCCGTCACACGTCAGTGCAGCATTTGGTTTATGCATCTTCCAGTTCTGTGTATGGGGCAAATAAAAAAATACCATTTAGTGAGAGTGATAATGTAGATCACCCAATTTCATTATATGCCGCAACAAAAAAAGCAAATGAGGCAATGGCTCATTCTTATAGTCATTTGTATAAAATTCCAACAACAGGATTAAGATTTTTTACTGTTTACGGCCCATGGGGTAGACCTGATATGTCACCAATTCTTTTCGCGAACGCAATCTCTGAGGGAAAACCCATAAAATTATTCAATTACGGTAAACATAGCCGTGATTTCACTTACATTGATGATATTGTTGATGGTGTGGTTAAGTCTTTAGATTGTGTTGCAAAGTCAGACAAAAAATGGTCGCCAATGGACCCGGAGCCATCTTCATCAAGAGCGCCGTGGAGAATATATAACATTGGCAACAGTACCCCTGTTGACCTCACGCAGTACATAAATTGTATTGAAAAACATATGGGTAAAAGTTCTAAAAAAGAACTGCTCCCCCTTCAGCCTGGTGATGTTGAGAAAACTTATGCAGATGTTTCCAAATTAAAAGAATCGAGCTGCTACATTCCAAATACTCCTCTAGACACAGGTGTAAGAAAATTTATCGATTGGTATAAAACGTATTACTCGAAGGACATAAAATGAAAAAAGCATTAATAACTGGCGTAACTGGTCAAGATGGATCTTATTTGGCAGAATTTTTATTAGAAAAAGGTTACGAAGTTCATGGGATAAAAAGGCGTGCATCGTCTTTTAACACTCAAAGGATAGACCATATTTACCAAGATCCTCATGTCGATAATGCTAGGTTTATTCTTCATTACGGTGATCTTTGTGATTCATCCAATCTGACAAGAATACTTCAAGAGGTTCAGCCTGATGAAGTTTATAACCTAGGTGCCCAATCTCATGTAGCAGTTTCATTTGAATCACCCGAATATACAGCTGATGTCGATGCGATGGGTACATTAAGGCTTCTGGAAGCCATAAGATTGCTTGGTCTTGAAAAGAAAACAAAGTTTTATCAAGCGTCAACATCTGAACTTTATGGTGAGGTTTATGAGACTCCGCAAAAGGAAAGCACCCCATTTTACCCGCGCTCTCCATATGCTGTAGCTAAAATGTATGCATATTGGATTACTGTTAATTATCGAGAGTCATACGGCATGTATGCATGTAATGGGATATTGTTCAATCATGAATCACCTAGACGTGGTGAAACATTCGTTACGCGTAAAATAACACGCGGACTAGCAAACGTTGCTCAGGGCATAGAGAAATGTCTTTACATGGGTAATATAGATGCACTCAGAGATTGGGGGCACGCAAAAGATTATGTTCGAATGCAATGGATGATGTTACAGCAGGATGTTGCAGATGATTTTGTTATTGCAACTGGAGTTCAATATTCAGTTCGTCAGTTTATAATTTGGGCTGCCCATGAATTAGGAATAACCGTTGAGTTTTCAGGGGAAGGAGTCAAAGAAATTGCTAAGATTACAGCTATTGAGGGTGATAAAGCACCTGCATTGAAAGTAGGAGACGTAATAGTTCGAATTGATTCTCGATATTTCAGGCCGGCTGAAGTTGAAACCTTATTAGGCGACCCCTCAAAAGCAAAGGAAAAATTAGGCTGGACACCTCAAATTACTGTTCAAGAGATGTGCGCAGAAATGGTAACTGAGGATTTGAAAGCTGCCAAGCGCTTTTCTTTGCTCAAATTACATGGACATGAACTCCCGGTATCGCTTGAGGAAGGTCGTAAGTTATGAGTCAAAAAAATGTATTCGTAGCAGGTCATGCTGGAATGGTTGGGAGTGCAATTTGTAGGCACTTGGAAAGTGATAATTCAATTAAATTGATAACCGCCTCAAGAAATGAGCTAGATTTAACTAATCAATTACAGGTTAACCTTTTTTTCAAAAAACACTCGATTGATCAAGTTTATCTAGCTGCAGCCAAAGTTGGTGGAATTCATGCTAATAATGAGTACCCAGCAGAATTCATTTATCAAAATTTAATGATTCAAGCTAATATAATTAACTCTGCTCATACCAATGATGTGCAAAAATTACTTTTTTTAGGGTCCTCCTGCATTTATCCTCAACTGGCTGACCAACCAATGTCAGAGTCTTCACTACTTACAGGTCCGCTTGAGCCAACAAATGAACCTTATGCTATCGCTAAAATTGCTGGTATCAAGCTTTGCGAAAGTTACAATAGGCAATATGGGCGAGATTATCGTTCAGTTATGCCAACTAACTTGTATGGTCCTGGTGACAACTTTCATCCAGATAACTCGCATGTAATTCCAGCTTTGATTCGTCGCTTTCATGAAGCGAAAAAAAAGGGGGTATTAAAAATAAAAGTCTGGGGTACCGGGAAGCCAAAAAGAGAGTTTTTACATGTTGATGATATGGCATTAGCTTCCATACATGTAATGAACTTACCTCTGGATAACTACAGGAAAAATACTGAATCCATGCTCTCACATTTAAATGTTGGTTCTGGTGAAGACTGCACGATTTATGATTTAACCAACATAATTGCAAATGTGGTTGGCTTTAATGGTGAAATCCAGTGGGATCCCAGCAAACCTGATGGTGCACCCAGAAAACTCATGAATAGTTCTAAGCTTAAGTCCATGGGCTGGAAGCCTAAAATAAATTTAGATGTTGGTATTTCTCAAGTATATGCTTGGTTTCAAAAAAACAATTAATCTTGAAGTTATTTTTTGGTTTAAATAAGTGAAAAGATACCAATATAAAAATTCCTTATACTTATATTTACGTCAGTTTGTTTTAATATTTGTAAATTTATTAAGTGTAAGCGTCATTCTTAATGCATTGGGCTTAAATGATTATGCTTTGTACACCACGATTCTTGCTGCGGTTACACTTCTTAGTTTTCTTCCTTCTGCAATTGGCTCGACATCGCAAAGAAATTTGTCATTTGAAATTGGAATAGGAAATATCAGGAGTGTCCAAAAAATAATAAACATAAATTTGATGACTTATTGTGTTATTGCGCTTATTAGTCTAGCCATTATCACAATGTCATTGATTATTATTAATACGGTACTTGTTGAAAATTTCACAAATATCAAAGGCAAACAAATATTGATATTTGGTGTGTCAATTTCATTTTTTTGCACCATAGCGAATTCTTTTTCTATATCTATTCTCATAGCAACTCAAAAAATTACTACCTACGCTAGATTTTCGATTATTGAAGCTTTGCTAAAGCTTATGCCACCTATTTGTGTTTACTTTATTCAGAGCTTAAAAATAGAAATATTTTCAATGGTATTGATATGTGTAAGTTGCTTTTCAAGCTTTCTTTATATGAAAGCGGCCACTAAAAGCAGTGACTATTTCAAGCTAAGTAAAAGTTATTGGACGTTAAATAACCTCATAGGAACTTTAAATTTTTCTGGCTGGACGATCTTTGGCCAGTTAACGACAATGTTGCGAAAGAACGGGACATTACTTGTATTTGGTTGGTTTTATGATCCGATTGTTGTTGCGTCGCGCGCAATTGCGCAGTCAGTAGCTAACCAATTTATTATGGTTGCAGGTAATATTGGTCAAAGTGTTTCACCCAGTTTGGTTGTGGATTATTCGCAAGGTAATTCTCTTAAAATGCAAGCTACAGCAATTACTGCGAGCAAGGTGATTTTTATACTTTCGTGGATTTTGTTCGTGCCATTTTTAATGATTGGTCATCATATATACGAAATATGGTTAATTAAACCACCAGCTTATCTTGCGGTCTTTGCCCAAATCATGATTGTCGAAGCACTAATTACAGCTGTAGCTTATCCAGTAATGACAATTGCTAGAGCTCCTGGTGTTGTAGGTAAATATGAGTTTGTGCTGGGGGTTATGCAAATGATACTAGTCTCATTAGTTTTCTTAATGAGTTACTATCGCATGGAGCCGTCAGATATTCTCTTAATGGGGCTTTTTTTTACAGTATTGGCTTTCTTTGTGCGTCTTAAATTCGCAAGTTATTTAGCTGGACTAAATATTTTTGAGTATGTTAAAAAAGCTTTATTGCCAATGTTTTTAGTCATTATTCCGACAATGATTGGATTTTATGCTTTTTCAGAAATGGGGCTTCATGATTTTTTCCATGGTGTGATTGGCGTCTTTTTAATATGGATTACAAATATTATACTTTTTATTTTTATTGCACTGTCTCATCATGAACGTCATGAAATAGTTTCAATACTTAAAGGAGCGAAAAATGACCAAATTAATATCTAAAATGCAAAAAGTCATTCGTGTATTTTTTGGTACGCTTATCTCTATATACAAGCAAGGTGGATTAACTTACGAAAAAATTTCAATTCTGGAGCAAGGTAAAACTCTTGATAGTAAGGTAGTTCTGATAACTGGAGGTCTAACTGGTATTGGTCTTGCAATGACAAAAAAATTTTTACACGAGGGTGCATCTGTCATAGTTATCTCTCGTAATGAAATACCTGTAAGAGAAAATGGATTAGACAAGCAACCCAAGTTTAGGTTTAGGAAATTTAATTTAACATCTTTTTCTGATATGCCAGTTGTAATCAATGAGCTAACTAATTATTTTGGTAGGATCGATGTTCTGGTTAACAATGCTGGTGTCATAAATGGAAGTATGTTTCCAAATGTTTCCGAGGAAGATTGGGATTTAGTATATGAAACTAACTCAAAGGCCGTTTTTTTTCTAACCCAGACTATTATAAAGAGTTGGTTGAAACAGCCGAGCGCTAATCCAAAGAAAATTCTAAATATTTCATCGCAGGGCGCATTTGTAGGTGCAACCTATCCGTACCGTATGAGTAAATGGGATATACGAGGTTTTACACAGGGATTAGCTGCAAAATATATTGAAAAAGGAATAATAATTAACGGAATAGCTCCGGGTATTGTTAGAACATCAATGCAGCCAAAGTATACTAAGAGCAATAATATATATTGTAAGGACGTTAAGATCAGAAGAATTTGCCTGCCTGAGGAGGTTGCTGAACTCGCAAGATTTATGATTTCAGATTTATCAAATTTCATTGTTGGTGAGACAATCCTTATGGATGGTGGGTATTCTTTAAAATAGGAAATGTATGAAAAAATTTACTAATGAAAAAAATGCTCTAATACTATTGAGCCTATTCAAGCAAGCTGGAATAAGATACATTATTGCTTCGCCAGGGAATACAAATAGTGCGTTTATTGGAAGTGCTCAGAATGATCCATACTTTAAGATAATTTCAGTTGTTGATGAAAGGTCTGCTGCATATGTAGCAATTGGTTATTGTTTAAAGTTGAATGAACCTATAGTAATTAGCTGTACTGGTGCAACTGCATCAAGAAATTATATGCCAGCTTTAACAGAAGCTTTTTACAGGAGGTTGCCGATAATAGCAGTAACTTCAAGTCAGAGATTGAGCAGGGCTGGTCATCTACACGCACAGTTTATTGATAGAACTCAGGTACCTAAAGACGTTGTAAAAGCATCACATATCCTTCCTATTGTAAAAGATCAGGATGACTACTGGCATTGTGAAATTGAGGCTAATAGGGCATTAGCTCATGTTTTGTGTGCCGATAAAGGTCCTATTCATATTAATTTGCCAACTACCTTTGAAAAGCCATTTAATACAAATTCGATTCCGGTTGCAAAGTATATAAAAGTCATTGATTGTACTAAAGATTATCCAAGTATTAAGGGGAAAATAGCTATTTTTATAGGATCTATATCTTACCTAAATGATGAAGTTACAAAAAAAATAGAAAATTTCTCAAAAAAATATAATGCCCCTGTTTTTGTAGACCATACTAGCAATTATCGAGGATTGAATGCTATCAATCTATCACTGTTGGGTGCTCAAGACGGAGTTAATAAGTCTTTTTTTAAACCTGATGTTATGATTCATATTGGGGAGATTACAGGTGACTACTATACTCTTAATTTTGGTGGGCGAGAGACATGGCGTGTATCTCATGATGGCCAAGTTATTGATACATTTAAAAGCCTAAAGTATGTATTTAAAAGTTCCCTGGTTGATTTTTTTTCAATATACACATCTAAGTCAAATAAAGACAATTCAAGTGATTATTTATATCAAATAAAAGAAGCTGTTGATAATGTCCATAATAATGTTCCGGAATTACCATTCAGCAATATGTCCATAGCAAAGTATCTTAGTGAAGAATTAACTGGGCCTTGGAATGTACACCTTGCAATTTTGAACAGTTTAAGAGTTTGGAACTTTTTCCGAGTATCAGATTATATAAAAATTTCTTCCAATGTTGGTGGTTTTGGTATAGACGGCCCACTTTCCACTGCTATGGGGGAAGCATCAGCAATTCCTGAAGTGCCGCATTTAACTGTGGTTGGTGACCTGGCATTTTTCTACGATATAAATATTTTAGGTAACAAAAATATACCTAATAACATGTGTGTTATTTTAATAAATAATGGTGAGGGTTTTGAATTCAAGCAATTCAATCATCATGCAGCGATGTTTGGTCAATCTGTTGAAAACTTCATAAGTGCCTCCGGTCACAATGGCCAAAAGTCAAAAAGTCTCGTAAAGGGTTTCGCCGAATCGCTGAGTTTTGACTATTTTTCAGCGAACGACAGCGATGAATTTAAAGCTGTGTTTACCAAATTCATTGAAACTCACGATCAAAGGAAAACTATAATTGAGTGTTTTGTTGAAAGTAGCCGTGAAAATGAAGCGCTTAGATTGATCAGTAATATCACTTCAAATAAGGGCTACATAGCAAAAAAGGGTATGAAGAATATTGTTAAGAAGATAATACGATGAGTAATTTAAAGAAATGTTTGGTATTCACTCACACGTCTGTTCCAAATTATGGCGCTAATTTACAAGCTCTGGCGACAAACCTCCTTTTACGACAGTCAGGTTATGAACCAACTTATTTATCAATCATCCCTCGAGAAGTGGAGACACATTATTCAAGGAGTGTCGATCAAAATCAGCGATTAATTCATAATTCTTTTGTAAAAAAAAATATCATACTCACAGAGACTTTTTATTCCAAGAAAGAAGTAGAGGAATATGTCTCTAAGTCTAAGTATGAATTATTAGTTACAGGCTCCGATGCGGTTTTTAAGCTTGATAATAGCTCTAAAATATGGGATTTAAACTACCCCAATCCATTTTGGTTAAATGCCTATTTAGGTAATAAAATTTCCATTTCGGCATCTGCAATGGGTTCGGATATATGGAAATGTATTGAAAAAACAAAAAGAAAGGCTTTTGCTAACAATTTATCAAGTTTTAAAACTTTAACTGTAAGAGATCGATGGACAGCCAGACAGCTGTCAAAATTTGGACTCAATCCAAAAATAACATTGGATCCGGTGTTTTTCCTTCCGCATATAAATAAAAGGTATGATTATAGAAAATACCTACCTGAAAAGTATGTCGTCACAAGTATTCCCAATTACTTTCCAGATGAATGGAAGTTGAAATTGAAAAATGAGCTAAACAGTCTTGGTTATGAAGCGGTTGAAATTGGTACACCTGAATCATCTAATTCTTATTTAGATCCCTATGAGTGGTATAGCTTAATAGCCAAGTCTGCTGGATTTATAGGGATGCGCTTTCATCCTATTGTAGTCTCATTGGCTAACGGGGTACCTGTTTTCGCACTAGACCAGTATGCGAGAACACCTTGGCATCGAGCACCTTCCAAAACTTATCAGTTACTTGAGCAATTTAATCTTTCGAAGAATCATTGCACAAAGTTGGGTTATCGTTTCATTAAGCCAAGAGATATTGTTAAAAAATTGTTTTCCCAAGATGAAAAAACGTTGAAATTAGTTAATAAAATTGTAGCTAAGCAGATTTCTTATTTTCGTGAAGTGTTAAAAAATTGTGTTTAAAAATGAAAGCTAAATTACCAGTGCTACTGATAGCATTTAACAGAATTGATTCAACTAAAAGGGTTTTTGAAAGTATCAAAAAGTATGCCCCCCAAAAGCTTTTTATATCAATTGATGGACCCAGAAATGAATTAGAAAAAGTAAAAGTTGAACAAGTTTTAAACTTTATTGAAACTAGTGTCGACTGGAAGTGTGAAGTGCAGAAAAAAGTTTCAACGCATAATTTAGGTTGCAAAAAGGGATGTATCTCCGCCATTGATTGGTTCTTTGAAAATGTCGGCATGGGTATTATTCTTGAAGATGATTGTGTTCCCTCTAATACTTTTTACACTTTTTGTGAGAATGCTTTGATTAAGTATCAAAATGACGACAGAGTAAGTATCATTTCAGGTAGTCGTTTTTGCGAAGATGGTCAGGTGGCGTCGCTATCAAAGTATCAGATGATTTGGGGTTGGGCAAGTTGGGCAAATAGATGGGAATTGTACAAAGAAAATATTGATAGTACTCGAATTGCGGAATTTGCCTCGAAGCTAGCAAACGGATACTTTGAAAAATTGTGTTGGAAAGATTTAATGCTAAGACTTAATCAAGGAAAAATACCTAGCGCATGGGATTTTCAGCTTCTTTTTTGGAGTGTTTTGAATGATAAATATTCAGTGATACCTCCGGTAAATATGATTACAAACATTGGTGTAGGAGAGGGTGCAACAAACAATTCAGCTACCTCGATAGTCAATTTTCGAAATTCGTATGAAATAGAAATAAACAAAAACATCTTAAATAACATTAAATGGGAAAAAGATATTGATCAAAAAATTGGAAAGCTTTTTTTCGGTTTCTCACTTAAAAAGTTTATTTATAAAAAAATTAAATCAATTTTATAAGATTTACTAACTTATTGGAGTGATATGGTGCGCACCTTTATAAGAAAAATTCAATGTTATTTTTTATCTTCTCCATCTTGTATATATGGTGCCTATCATAAAGGTTCAACTTTTGGTGAAGGTGTTAAACTTCATGGACATGCAAAGGTTATGCGGTCAAAAATTGGACGTTTTTCATATATTGGCGATTATTCTCAAATTTCAGATTGTTCAATTGGCGGATTTTGTAGTGTAGGAAAAGAGGTTATAGTTGGTACAGGTGATCATCCAACTCGATGGAAATCTACCTCCCCATTCTTTTATTCTGCGGGCGCTCAATTAAAAACTTCATTAGTATCTACAGAAAAATTTTTCTCAACAAAGAGTGAAACAATAATTGGACATGACGTGTGGATAGGCAGTAGAGCTACAATCCTTAGTGGTGTAGAAGTTGGACATGGTGCAATCGTTGGTGCTGGGGCGGTTGTGACTCGTAATGTTCTTCCTTACGAAATAGTTGGTGGCATTCCTGCCAAATCAATCGGCTATAGGTTTACGCAGAATATAATTGATGATTTACTTTCTGAGGAATGGTGGGACAAGCCTATCTCAGCCTTATCCGAAAACTTGCAAGAATTCATCGGTGATTATGGTAAACATTAAATTTCTTATCAAATCCATTCTGTGGAAGACAAAAGTTATATTTGCCAAATTAACTTATTTTCGACGTACTAAAATTGGTAAAAATCTTCGCTTGAATGGCAATCCTTTCGTGCAATCCAAGGGTGATATCGTTTTGGGGTCAAATTGTATAATTAACTCAGGCAATGCAAGTAACCCTATTGGGGCAGGTAGCTTTACAAATATTGTTGTAAAACATGGAGCTAAATTGGTAATTGGAGATAATGTAGGGTTATCTAATACAACTTTATTTGTTTCCAATAGCGTAACTATAGAACCATTTGTCAAAATTGGCGGAGGTTGCAAAATTTGGGATACTGACCACCATTCCATAATTGCTGAGGATAGAAATAATTACCCTGAAATTAAACCTGTAGGTAAGCCGGTACTTCTTTGTAAAGGGTGTTGGCTTTCTGGTGATGTCACAGTTTTGAAAGGTATAACAATTGGTCAAAATGCTGTAATTGCATATGGAAGTGTAGTAACAAAAAATATACCAGCTAATCAATTATGGGGTGGTATTCCAGCAAAATTTATCAGTGACATACCACAATGAAACTTGTAGCCGCTTTAGTTGTTTCTCAATGCGATGACCTCAAAATAACTACGAAGGTTTTAGAAAGCTTAGAGAATCAGACCAACAAAGAATTCTCAACAATAATTTTATTAAACGGATTTAGCGAAGTACCAAGTTTAATAACTCAAAAAATGTGTACGCTTGACATTCGTGTCATCAAAAATGAAAAAATGATGCAATTCTGGGAGGCTTTAAATTTATTACTTAGTAATTGTCATAAAGATGATATTTTTATAAGAGTCGATGCTGATGACATTTGTTTTCCCATGCGAATGGAGCTTACAAAACACGCATTTATCAATAGCAAAAATAATAAAAAAATCATTTATGGCGATGCCATTGAAGTCTCAAGAAGTGGAAATAAAGCTAAACGAGACCAAGTTGATGTTTATGAGCATTTTCAGAATTCAAAGCTTAGTAACCCCATTGTTCACTCTACAGTAGCATTTAGGGTGGATGATATATTAGACATTGGAGGTTATCCAAGTTTTAGAAGGGCACAAGATCTGGCGCTATGGTTAACAGTGTTCAAAGCGAAATTTGATTTTATAAGAATTCCATTTCCGCTTGTGGAGTTTCAACTACCTACTAACCCTCGAGTTTCTCGCGGTTTAAGATATTTTATTAGTGAAATTCAAATTTATAAATTTGCTTATAAAATTGGTTATGCTGACCTATTATCTGTAATTATAGCATTATCAAATAAAGCATTTATACGGCTTGCATTTTCAATTTTACCTATCTCACTAACAACGAGGTTAATTGATGACATTATTAAGCATCGTCACAATAAACTTTAATACTGCATACGATTTATCGGAAACCATTGACTCGTTATCAGGCTTCATTAAAGAGTATGATGAAGTTGAACATATAATTGTGGATGGCCTTTCAATTGATGGTTCAGTTGAATTGGCGAAAAGTTATTGCCCTGATGTCCTAGTTTCAGAACCTGATAAGGGTATATATGACGCTATGAATAAGGGTATTAAATTATCAAGCGGTAAATTTATTAGTTTTTTAAACGCTGGAGATAAAATAATTTCTGAAAATGTATTTTCAAAAGCTCTGGGGGAATTAAATGGAGCTTCAGAAGACATAGTATCGTCTGGTAAGCGATTTATAGATTTCAAAGGCCAGAAGCGTGAGAAGATACCTAAACAAGATGATCTCAGGAATGCTCACTTATTCATGCCATTGATACATCAAGGTTTATGTGTAAGCAAGAATACTTACAGTTGTATAGGTTTTTATGATCTTCAATTTAGTATTGTTGCTGATTCAGAATGGTTGCTACGTTATCTAATAAAAAATGAAAAAGTGAAAATTAAATTTACAGATTTTTGTCTTGTTGATATGAGTAGAGGTGGTGTTTCGGATGTCTCTAGTAGTTTATTTAAGCGAGCATTGGAACACTATAGAATAAGGGATATTCATGGTTACTCTGGTCTAATTAATATATTTTTGACTATCAAATATTACATCACCAGACGAATTAAGTATTTTTTAAAAGAGTTAGTTTAATGTTTACTATCGTTGTTACTCACTATAACCGTTCAGATTTTTTACTAAAGGCGATTAAGTCATTTCCACTAGAATCATCACTTCTAGATGAAGTAATAATAGTTGACAATGGAAGTGGTGAAAATGAACTGTCTAAAATTAGGGGGATGATTAAAAAATTTCCAAAAACTAGGCTAATTCTTCATCCATCAGGTAATGCTAATACCGCACGAAATATTGGCTTTATGAGCTCTAATTCTGAGTGGATTTGTTTTTGTGATGACGATGACTATTTTCGCGAGGATAAGTTAAGCTATCTTTCTCAAAAAATAAATTCAAAAAAAAATATAGATATTATTTACAATGCTGTTTTTGTTTCTTTTTTTGGTTCAAAGATAGGGTATAAAACAAAGCCAAACGTGACATCGACAAGAATGGATCCCACTGAATTTATTGTTAACAGGTTGGGCTCTACTTCTGGTTTGACCATCAAAAAAGATGCCCTTTCTGATGTTGGGGGTTTTGACGAACATTTAGATTCCTTGCAGGATTATGAGCTTTACTTGCGTTTGGCTTTGCGTGGTAGTCAAATACTTGTTCTTGATGAAGCGCTCACAATTTATTTTAAAGGTTTAAGTGATAGTCAGGTTTCTTCAGGATTAACAAGACTCAATGAAAGCATGTTGTATATAGAAAAAAAATATTCAAAGCACTTTTCATCTATTGAAAAAGACGCCTATTTATTATTTATAAGGTGGAAGAAAAGGCTCAAGTTTCAGAAGGGTATTGAGTCTGGGCGGTGGCTTGCAGCTGTTAAAGAGTCTAACGATGTTGGCTTGAAATATAAGCTTATATGTATTTTGCGCTACATAGTTTTGAGAGTAGCTAGTTGCTTTTGTCGATAGAAATTTAGAGTTTTTTAAGGAAATGATGAAGTATGTATTCTTTTCGAACTTTTGCTAAGTTCATAGCGCGTGCAATTTTTGGTTGTTTTTCAAAGTGTCGTTATGACTCATCTAAAATTATAAGTATTCCCAATGCGGACGTATTTTTTGGCTACTTTGGGCGAGATATAGTCTGCAATAATAAAATATTGGCAACTGTAGTCGCTGATAAATCAACCAATCTTTCAGTTATAAATATAGATACAGGTAAGGTTGCTAAATCCTTTCCTGTAAGAACCACAAACTTACAACAGGCTAACCAACAACAATGGTTTGATGAAAATACTTTTGGATTTCTAGACCTTGATTCATGTAATAACTTTTCAACTAAAATTGTAAATAATGACGATATAGCTATTAATATCCCTCTGGCTCTGCAGACTAAAATAAATGAGACTTCCTTTATTGCGATAGACTATAGTAGTTTTGAAAAATTCGCTCCTGACTATTCTTATAATAATGGTAAAAGCTCAGTTTCTGGGGTTCATATTGTTACTTTTAATCTTGGTGCAGCAACATATGAGACTGCTCGCCAATTTGATAGTCGCTGTGTAAAGCGATTTTTAAAATTAAATAATCCGAAAAGGTTTCATCTGAATCATTTTTTGGTTTCGCCAGGTATGAATTTCATAGTGTTCGTTGCGCGTTACTACAAAAAAGGTAAAAGAGTTGATAAGCTATTAATGTGGTCCTTATCTAAAGCTGAATTTACAATTTGCCTAGATACGGATTATGTTAGTCATTTCTGTTTTATAAGTAAATCTGAATTACTAATTTTTGGGCGCCCCAATGTTAATGATAAGCGATGCTATTTCGTACTAAACATCAATAAGAGTGTTACCAGTACTTATTTTCCTGCAAAGGATCTTAAAGTAGATGGGCATCCAGTGTCCCACAAAAATATGGTCATTACAGATACATATCCAAATATTTATAATTATCAAAAACTTATAGTATTAGAAGAAAAAGAGTCTAGGGAATTTATTTTCTTTCATCCTAATATTCTTGATCCCGCTAGAAGGTGTGATCTTCATCCTGTTTATGACAATTTAAGTAATACTGTTTTTGTAAATCACTTTCATGAAAATAGAAGGGTTATTGGATGCGTTAATGTATGAGGATTTTCAACGTAAATTTCTATCTTACTTTAATACTGACCCTTCTATGTTTTTTTCCTGTAGTCAAATACTTTTTGCCTTTAGGTATTCTTATGCAATTTTTACCACTTTTGATATTGGTTTTTATTGCATTCATACATAGAAGGGATTTGAGGGTTGGCAATAGAATTATTGATCTTCTAATTATAAGCTTCGTTTTGTTCATATATGGTATCAGTGTAAGCTTTTTTTGGTACTCTACATTCACAATTTCTGAGTTATTGAGGTATTTTAATGTTTTTCTACTAGGCTTTGTGATCTACATTATTGGTACTCACTTTTATTTTAAAACTCATCAGCTATGTTATTTCCTGTCTATTAGCTCTATTACATGTTTTTTTTATTTTTTAAATCACACTAGCACAGTTTCTGACAATCTCACATATAGTCAAATCTCTTACACTAGCCTTCCATTGGTATGTTTAGGTTTAAGTAAAATTTATTCAAAAAGATATCTTATAGGTTTTTTCTTATTATTTTTTGGTCTATCTACATCTTTCTTATTTGGAAGCCGTGCAACTCTACTCTTTTTAGTTTTAGTAATAATTGCCATCTATCGTAACCAAAAAAAATCAATATTACCTTTAGTGATTATAGCTTCGCCAATAATCCTACTTATATACAACATGATAATGAACAGCAGTAAAGAATTCCTCGTTATTGCTAGATTTGGAAGATTTATGAATGATTTTTCTGAGGAGCCTAGATCAGAATTATACAATGTTATGATTAAGTTGATATCCAATAACCCATTTGGTTATGGCTTTGGAAACCAAGAAGTATTTTCAGGAGCTCATCCTCACAGTTTACTTTTGGAATTCATGCTTACATTTGGTGTTTTCTTAGGGGTCCCACTTTTTGTAATTTTAATTAGCTTAGTCTTTAGGGCCTTTTTGAACTTTGGAAAAATTGGAGCAATTTTTGAGCAGGCAATGCTAGCTTTCTATTTTTTAATTTGGCAAGTGTCAAATGATTTCGGTTCATCCTATTTTTTAATTGGACTCATGTCTTTGGGTCTAAGTCTAGGCCGTAAAAGAGCTTTAAATACTGCAGAAAAAAGGCATAAGCCGGTATTAAATTAAAAGACTCAATAGATGTTAAAAAGTATAGGTTTATTTTAAAAGCAGGTCTTTAGTTAATTTAGGAGTATAAATGGGCGGTATAAATAATTTCAATGTTGCAATAGTAGGTGGCGCGGGGTTTGTCGGTTCAAGACTGGGTGATCGGTTCGTCAACAAGGATATTGTTTTTAAAAAATATGATATCGATACTAAAAATGATTTGAATATTTCAAGTTTAGACATAGAGAAAATTGACTCTCTAAATCAGCTTGAAGGTGCCGATACGATAATCAACTTGGCCGCTGTTCATCGTGACGATATTCGCCCTCTAAGTCGCTATGATGATGTCAATGTCCAGGGCTCGGTAAATGTTTGTGAGGCAGCTCGTAAGCAGGACATAAATAAAATTATTTTTACCAGCTCCGTTGCAATTTACGGTTTTGCACCAGCAGACACGGATGAGTCAGGCGAGCCAAATTATTTTAATGATTATGGTCGGACTAAATACTTAGCGGAACAGGTTTATAAAGAATGGCAGGCTGAGGAACCAGAAAATCGTACTCTTGTTATTGTCAGGCCAACAGTAATATTTGGTGAAGGTAATAGAGGTAATGTTTTTAATTTGTTAAGGCAAATTGCTTCCGGAAGGTTTGTGATGTTTGGAAATGGGAAAAATAGAAAATCCATGGCTTACGTTGAAAATGTGGCGGCATTTTTGGAATACAGTTTGTCATTCAAGCCAGGTTTGCATATCTATAACTATATCGATAAGCCCGATTTTGATATGAATACATTAGTGTCTGAGGCAAGAAAAACACTATTTGGTAAAAACAATGTTGGACTGCGGTTACCTGCATTTTTAGGTATGGCTATCGGGTACTTTGCTGATTTTGTTACAAAAGTAACGGGTAAGACATTACCTGTTAGTAGTATTCGGGTAAAGAAATTTATGGGTACAACGCAATTTGCATCATCGGTGAGTGAAACAGGTTTCGTTCCACCAGTAAGTTTGGAAGAAGGCTTGGCTAGGACTCTTCGTTACGAGTTCCTGGAAGATAATTCAGATAAGCGAACTTTCGAAACAGAATAGGTCAGTCAAAAGGCCCAATTCCTTAAATATTTCATGGCAGTCGAGTCCGACTGCCATCCACCTCTAAGCATTATCTTTTCCAGCGGCTCTCCTTGCTCAAGCAAATCAAGTGCTGCCCCCACCCTAAATGAATGACCACTGAGTGGCTGTTGATTTGTTTCGGATTTTAACCCTTCCTGCAGCGTCTTTAAGATGGTGCTAATACTCGCTGGGTTTAGGCTATCCCCAATATGTCCGTGTTTATTAATTGACCTTAGGATATAACCTCCATCGCCAACTGTCTTTTTCCATTTTTCTAATAAGGTAAGCAACTCCCCGCTTATAGGTAGAACTTTACCTGTTCCAAATTGGTCGGTCTTGGAGAAGTTAAGCTTTATTATAGGTTTGCCGTTAGGTGCACAATTTACATCTTCAAACTTAAAGGCACAGAGTTCTGATCGCCGTCGCATAGTTTCATAACCCAATCT
>Ga0115570_10001313_pt1 | contig 20167 bp, 18 predicted proteins | sample COGITO_mtgs_1205_3_FD_87294 | JGI IMG/M metagenome (GOLD analysis project Ga0115570, IMG submission 87294) | Pelagic marine microbial communities from North Sea - COGITO_mtgs_120524 | ecosystem: Environmental > Aquatic > Marine > Epipelagic | place: Germany:Helgoland, sampling site Kabeltonne... | reverse complement strand
AGTTAACTTGGTGGATTACTTGGTAAGTCCGGCTCGAATTTCTGAAAGTGTTGAAATAGAAGCCAGAGCGCTAGCTGAACGATTGATAAAAGAAATTGATATGGTCGGATTGCTTGCGGTTGAGCTGTTCCTCACGAAAGACGGGAAAGTTTTAATCAATGAGATTGCGCCACGACCTCATAATAGTGGACACCACACCATTGAGGCTTGTTTCACTTCGCAATACGACATTCACATGCGTTCGATTCTGAATTGGCCGCTGGGAGACACAGTATTGAGATCACCAGCAGCGATGATCAATTTGGTTGGTGAGAAAGGTTATTCTGGCGCGGTTGTTTATGAAGGTATGGACAGCGCGATTGGAATGTCAGGAGTTTATCCTCATGTATATGGAAAGGCACTTACTAAACCGTTCAGAAAAATGGGGCATGTGACCATTTTAGGAAGTTCTTCAGATCAAGCGTTGGAAAAAGCCAAAGAGATTAAGGAAATGATCCGTGTAATCGCGTAAATTAGCCGCATGGCAAAGATCCCTCAAGTTGGAATTATTATGGGAAGCAAAAGCGACTTCCCCGTGATGAAAGATGCAGTAGACATCTTAAAAGAATTTGGAATAGAAGTAGAAGTAGATATTGTTTCTGCACACAGAACTCCTGAGAAAATGATGGAATACGGAAAGTCTGCACACAAGCGCGGATTGAAAGTAATCATTGCAGGAGCAGGGGGAGCAGCGCACTTACCAGGAATGGTAGCTTCTATGACTCCTTTACCTGTGATTGGCGTTCCAGTGAAATCATCCAATTCCATTGATGGCTGGGATTCAATTTTATCGATTCTTCAAATGCCGAATGGTGTTCCTGTGGCCACTGTTGCCTTGAATGCTGCAAAAAATGCTGGAATTCTAGCCGCTCAAATCATTGGTTCTGCCGATGCATCGATGCAGCAAAAAATGATTGCTTACAAAGAATCATTGAAAGAGAAAGTCGCTGAAATGTCTCGTGAAATTGGCAATTCATAAAGCAACTAATCTCAGGAAATTAGCGTCTTAAAAACATGTTTTTGAAACACCTCAAGATTCTTCTCTTTCTTTTTTTAATAGCCCATACTGGTTTTGCACAATTGAATATTACAAGTGCAAAACAGACGGGGAATTGGGCGGATTACTATGTTCAAAATGTGTTATTGGGAACAGGTGTTACTGCCTTTAATGCAACATTTACTGGGTGTGACACCACATTTGGAGCTCAGCAGGAGGGTTTCGACTCAACTCAAATCGCAGAATTTACCTCAGTCAATACGGCTGTTGAGATTCCGTATGGTTTAATGCTTTGCTCCGGAAGTACAGAGGATAAAAGTGGAAGTGCCGTAAACCCCAATCCCGGCCCAAATTCCTCAGATGGAGTTAGTGATCCAGATCTAGCCTTGCTTGTAACAGGTCAATTAAATAATGCCGCAGTTTTAGAATTTGATTTTGTTCCTCAGGGAGATACGATCCGGTTCAATTACACCTTTGCAAGTATAGAGTACCCTGGTTTTATCTGCTCCGCCTTCAATGATGCCTTTGGTTTCTTTTTAAGTGGTCCTGGTATTTCGGGAACATTTACGAACGGAGCGGTTAATTTGGCGGTAGTACCAGGTACGAATATTCCAGTTACAATAAATTCCATCAATGACGCACCTGGAGGTGGTGCGTGCAATCCGGCTTGTCCTTGCAATGCTCAATACTTTGTAAACAATTATACTGCACCCGTAGACACGAATGTGCTCTTTGGTGGGTTGACTATTTCTATGGAAGCGGTAGCCCAAGTTATCTGTGGTGATACGTATCATATTAAAATGGCTATCGCGGATGTGGCAGATGGGGCGCTTGATTCTGGAGTTTTTCTTGAAGGAGGAAGCTTTACATCGAATCTCATTGAAGTAAATATTGCCACCGTAAATGGCGATAGCACTATAAATGAAGGCTGTGGAGAAGCGGATATTCTTTTTACACGAGGTGATGCTACTGACACCTCTATTTCTTATCTGTTCTTTTCTGGAACAGCAACCAATGGTGTCGATTTTGCCCTTGTTCCAGATTCAATTATGTTACTTCCTGGGGTTTTTGACACCACAGTTACCATTACTCCGATAGCAGATGGTTTAAATGAAGGTGTGGAGACTTTCACTATTTCTGCGGTGAGCGTTACGTTGTGTGGGGATACGTTTATCAGTACGGGTACTTTGTACATCTATGACCTGCCCAATATTGTGATTGATAAAACTCTAGATACTACGTTTACTTGTCCACCAGACTCTGTGATTTTATATGCACATGCATTGAGTGGGGGGCCGCCTCCATTTTCTTACACTTGGAATAACGGAATGACTGGAGATACGATTGTCGTGCAATTGAGCGCGAATGGCGGTACAGATACATTTGCTATGGAGGTGCTTGATAGTTGTGCATTAACCACTATTTATGACACGATTCTTGTAACCAAAGACTATGTCGATGATCCAGTTCCGAATATCATAAACGATTCCTTGGTGAACTGTCCTGGAGAAAGCATTTTATTGGAGTGTTTGGTTGATTTTGGTACAGAACCTATTGAATATATTTGGTCAAACGGTGATACAACGACTACCTCATTGATTATAGTCAATGGTGCAACCCAGATCTATGTCACGGTTACGGATGCCTGCGGAAGGTCTGCGATTGATACTGTAAGCTTAGAAATATGGTCTTTACCAACCGTAAGTATAACTCCTACTTCTTCTGATTTGTGCATCTATGACACGATTGGATTAAATGCAACTGGCGCTTCTACGTACTCATGGATCACCAATTACAATTTATCTTCCAACATTGGAGCTAGTATAAATACCAACCCTGAGACAGACACCAATTATGTGGTTATCGGAACTGATACTAATGGCTGTACATCAAACGACACCGTTGATATCATCGTATTTGACCTTCCAATTATTCTACTTTCAACGACCGCAGACTCTGTTTGTAAGCTTGACACCACAATTATTCAAGCTTCCGGAGCATCGACTTACATTTGGAATACCACAACTTCCTTGAGCGCTTTGAATTCTGCTGTAGTTTCTGCTTTCCCTCTGGTTTCAGAAACTTACACAGCTATTGGCACAGATTTGAATGGCTGCATCAATTCAAATGATACAACCATAACTGTTCTAGAACTGCCTATCGTAAACGTTCTTCCAAACAACGGACACATCTGTGTGGGCGATGATGAAACCCTTACAGTTCCAACTTTCTATTCTTACGCGTGGGATCAACTTGGTACACTTAGCCTTGATGGGAATAATAATGATACTGTGATTGCCAATCCGGTTGATACAACGCTTTACACTCTGATAGCAACAGACAGTTTAGGATGTTTTAAGTCATTCACTTATGAATTAGATGTGACCCCACTTCCTGTAACTACAATTACTTCCCCAATAGCCATAACCTGCGCTGGACAGCAAGACTCCATTTCGATCACTGGAGCTTTATCATATTCATGGGGACCGAACGTTGCGCTAATTGGAGGAAACACGGCAAGTCCAGTAATGAACCCACAAGTAACGCAGCAATACTTTGTTACTTCAACAGGACCAGGAAATTGCCAGACAATAGATTCGGTTACCGTAGAGGTTTATGAAATTCCTGATTATTCCGCTGGAGATAATGATGTTATGTGCAGAAATGATAGTGTTCAATTGAATGCAACAGGCGGTGTATCATACCTATGGCAGCCTTCTATTGGATTAACAGATACTTCGATTTCAAATCCAATCTCATATACTCTTAATACAAGGCTATACAATGTGTTTATTACCGACACTAACGGATGTACATTTTCGAGCATCGTTATAGTTAGCGTAAACCCATTACCCTTCGCAAGAGCAGGAGCAGATAAAACCATTTGCATTGGTGATCTGACTCGAATTGGAGGCCAACCATCTGGCCCTGCAGGTTCGCTTTACGAATGGAATCCTGCGTCTGCACTCATGGATTCACCGCTCGCACCTAACCCGAACGTTTCTCCAGATACTTCAACTACTTACACGCTCCTAGTTACTGACACGAATGGGTGTATGCGAGAAGATGCTGTAAGAGTTACTGTAAACGAGCTTCCGATAGTGGAAGTGGTTGATGCTCCAAATTATATTTGCGAAGGAGATTCTGAGCTTATCAGCGTTACACCTGGCTACGCCAGCTATGATTGGAAACCATCTTCAGATGTTATTACTCCAAATGAGAGCTTTTCACTAGTATATCCAACTCTATCGGAGCAATACACCGTAGAGGTTGTTGATTCTAATGGATGTGTAGGCGAAGTGAATTTCGATGTTGAAGTGAAGCCAAAGCCTTTTGTAAATGCCGGTCTGAACTTTGAAGTTTGTGATGGTGACACCATTGAACTCATCGCAAATGCTGGAGAAGGCAATTATAGATGGACTCCAGAAGAAATGGTGTTTCAGCCGGATTCACTGAAGACACTAGCCGCTCCATTAGGTGTAGGTTTTTTAAGGTTGACCATCACTGATAATCTTGGTTGCACCAATACTGACGATGCTATTATTTCAGCTCACCCACTTCCATATGTTGATGCTGGAGAGGATATTGAGAACTGTAATATGCAAACTGTTTTCTTGGGCGGCCCATCGGTTACGAGCGAAGAAAATAGCATCAAGTGGTCTCCGGCCAATTTATTGAGTGATCCTAGAGCGGAGCATCCATGGGTGTTGAATACGGAAAGAGATACTTTCTATTTAGAAGTAGTCAGTCCAGATGGATGTATAAACTACGACACGGTGAGCGTTAATTCAGATTGCTATTCAAAGATTTATGTGCCAAATGCATTTAGTCCTGACAATGACGGTGTGAACGACTTTTTCAGAGTTTATGGTCACAGAATTTACAAGCCTTACCTAAAGGTTTATGACAAATGGGGTCATATTATTTTCGAATCAGCTGACATAGAAATTGGTTGGGACGGAACGCACTTAAAACAAGGAAATGATGCTGCTATAGGCACCTACTTTTGGGACTTCCTTTACGAAAATGAAAGAGGACGAGTGCAAACATTAGAGGGAAATGTGAACCTAATTCGATAGAAGGATTCTGCTTTTAATTTTCTCTGCAACTACCTTATCAACTGGCCACTTAAAATCATCAGGCGAGATTTCATCTAAAGCAATCCAACGCTGCACTTCAAATTTTTCTCCAGCATCTAGAGGGAAATCAAAGGGTTTATCCTTTGTTTTGAAACATTGGAGACCACTCATTTTCACAACATAGTAAATGCTGAGTAATTGATCATTCTCATTAAAAGCAGAGACTTGAAAATAGTCTGTGGTATAATAATGGTCAACCACTTCAATGGGTTGATTAAGCTCTTCTATAAACTCTCTTTTCAGACAAGCCTCTATACCTTCTCCCCACTCTAATCCGCCACCAGGAAATTTCGTGAATCGAATCCCTTTGATCAATTCATCACTCACCAATAACTCATTTCTATCATTGATGAGTATTCCGTAAACACGGACATTAAACCGCTTTTCATCCATTCTTTCGTGCTCTTAACATTTCTCTTTTACCAGGAGGTCCTTCTAAGCGTTCAACAGTAAATCCAGCTGCCTGCATATCTCTTCGTACTTGACCCTTCGCACAATAAGTAACCAATACGCCATCTACTTTCATTAACTCAAATAGCTTTTTCCAAATAAGCGGCTCCCACAAATCTGGCTGGGCATGAGGTGCAAACGCATCGTAATAGATCAAGTCATATTTCATTTCGGTGTTAAAGCGTTGAAGAGACTCATGGATTTTCTTCATTGAAAACTTTTCAATCAATTCAAATTCAGCATCCCATTCTGCTAGATGCATTTCTTCAAAAAGAAGTTTTGCTCGACTATCATCGACAAGTTCTGGGTAGTTAAGTTGACTCAATAGCTCCCATTTCAATGGAAAAGTCTCTAAGCTGTGATAATTGGTATTCGGACGTTTCTGATCAAGGCATGTGAGCAGGGCATTCAAACCTGTCCCGAAACCAACTTCCAAAATAGAGACATTGCTGGCTGCGTCAAATTCGCGTAATCCTTTAGCTAAGAAAACATAGCGACTTTCTTGAATAGCACCTTTGTGAGAATGATAATGCTCCTTAAGCTCTTCAACTTTCAAAGTGTGAGACCCATCACCACTTTCGACCAACTCAGGTTTTAATTCTCGCTTTTCCATTCTTCACAAACATCAACAAGGTTCGGGAAAAATCGTTTGAAATGACCTGATAATTCCAAACGAAAAGATCGAGAATCATTCATCGATGTCAGCATGTTTGAAGCATATTTCGTTCTTGAGTCCATACCTCGAAACACTTGAGTGATACCTTCTTCTGTTGCGTATTTTGGTAATATATTTTGTCCCGACATGTATTGATAAAATCGCTCAGATCGGAGAGGCAATGCACTGCGGTTTTCTTCAATCACCTTATAACATTCTTGTGCAAAATCATTTAAATCGTGCTCGCTGAATTCATTCCAAGATTTCGCCAGAATATGATCAAACATTACGTCTACAACAACTCCACTGAACTTTGATTGACTGGGATAAAACAACTTCTTCGCTTTCAAAACTTCTTCATGGGCATCAGTATAGGTGTCAATGAACCGGTGAAATCGAATACCACGAGCAACAGCATCTGAGAAGTCTTTAAAATTACTTCCTCGAACTCCATCACCAATGTAATTTCCAAACATCAAGTCTGGTTCAGGATAAGCCAAATAAAAATGAGCCAAATAATTCACGATCATCAAATGTAGTGTACCGCTGTTCATGCTAAACATCCAATCATGTAATGACGAAGTCAACTTTGCACAAACGCTTATACATTTGGAAGGAATGTCAGTCTCAAAATACTATTACACGGCTCAGCTATCAGGATGGTCATTATATATCTTGATATCTACAGTGGTATTTATGCTTACAGGCACCAAACTATCGTTTGACGTTCTGGGCGGAATCTATTTAGTATTTGCTTTAGGTTTAATCATTTCTCACCTATATAGATGGATCATCATTGAGTTAGGGTGGCTTGAAAAGGATATCTCTTCTCTTATTCCAAGAGTAGCTCTGGCCTGTATTCTATTGGCTATTGGTTTTCATGGAGTGTACATATTTATAGGAAATATGGCGTTTGGCTGGAAATTAGCTTACACCAGGAGCGATGCGAATTTGGTGACATGGGGAATGCTTTTCTTTATATGGAGCTTGATATATTTCACTTATAATTTCTTTCAGCGCTTTCGCAAAGAAGAAATTAAAAACCTTCAACTAGAATCAGCAAAAAACGAATATGAATTAAGAAGACTGCGTGATCAAATGAACCCTCATTTCATCTTTAATGCGATGAATACAATTCGCGCTTTGATAGATGAAGATCCTTCTAAAGCCAAAAGGGCCGTAACCCAATTAAGCAATGTGTTGAGGTCATCATTGCAAGCGGGCGAATCAGACCTTATTCCGCTTGCCAAAGAAATTGAAATTGTAAAAGACTATTTAGAAATTGAGAAAGCCAGGTATGAAGAGCGGCTCTATGTAGAATGGCAGATTCAACCTACAACTGAACGCGTTAAAATACCACCGTTGCTGCTTCAAACAATAGTGGAAAATTCGATCAAACATGGCATAGCACAACTCCCAGATGGAGGCAAGATTTTCATTGAGTCCGTAGCCGATGAAAATGCCGTTGACATCAACATATTTAATACTGGAGCATACAACCCAGAGGCCACCAGCGATTCGTCTTTAGGGTTGGAAAACACTAGAAATAGATTAAACCTATCGTTTGGTGCAAAGGCTTGGCTTACGATAGGCAACCATGCCGAAAACACAGTAAAAACCACCATTCATTTACCTTTTAATTCCTTTCAAAATGATACGAGCGATAGTTATTGACGATGAGCGATTAGCTCGACAAGAGCTTAAAAACTTATTGCAAAGCTTTGATAATATTCAAATAGTTGCAGAAAGTGGAAAACCTGAGGAAGCTTTAGACTTAATTGAAAGGGAGAATCCAGACCTGATATTTCTTGATATCCAAATGCCAGGAATGACCGGCTTTGAACTTCTTGATGAATTAGAAGGAAAGGCACCAGAGGTGATATTCGTAACTGCGTATGATGAATATGCGCTCAAAGCTTTCGAAGTAAACGCTCTCGATTATTTAATGAAACCCGTTGAAGAGTCAAGGCTTCAAGAATCAATAGACAAAATTGCTAAGCGTATCGAAAAGAAAAAGAGCGAAGAAAATGTACACGTAAATGATGGCAAATTAGAGCTGCACGATCAGGTGTTTTTAAAGGATGGTGAAAAGTGTTGGTTCGTTGAATTGGAGAAAATTCGTTTGTTCGAAAGTGAAGGCAACTATGTGCGCGTCTATTTTGACGAATCACGCCCACTTATCTTAAAATCATTGAATGCCCTTACAGATAGGCTCAGTGAAAAGTTTTTCTTTAGAGCGAGCAGAAAGCACATTGTGAACTTGAGGTGGATAGAAAAGGTTGAAACATGGTTTAACGGAGGTTTACTTGTTATTCTAAAAGACGGAACCAAGGTGGAAGTATCAAGGCGTCAATCAGTGAAGCTGAAAGAAATGATGGCTCTTTAAACCATCCATTACCTAGCACTGTTATTTTAGTATGTCATTCGCAAATGAAGTCATCAATAAATTATTTGGAAGTTCGTCCAACAAGGCGAATACCAGTAATGAAAAGTTAGTTCTAGATTCCGGGCAAATTAAGCGTTCGGAGAAAGAATTGAAAGAATATCAAAAATGGAGCGATCAGTATTCATCCGATCTCCTTTTTGAGTTAAAGCAAAACGCCCTTTTCAGCAAGAAAAACTTAACCAATCATTTGAACTTTGTTTGGTTGAATAGATCTACCGCAAATGGTTTTCAGCTCGACCTTTTAAATCTGAAAACTCCACTTGGCAATACTTGGTATCTAGCGGAGATCATTAAACAAAAGATCATTGATTTGGGGTATATGGTCACCCATGCAGAATATGCTGACTACTCTGAAAACGATAAGCTTTGCCGAAAAGAATGGCTCTATTTGAAAACTCCTCATCGCATGAGAATCGGCACACCTCCTTTCAATCAGCTCTATGGAAATATTCAACTTGAATCAATCCAAAAAGATACGATGAAATTCAAGCTTTTAGCCACTACTTATTCTGATAGGAATTACAATTCACCTCTTCCATTTGATGATTTAGTAGACGCTATATTTTACTAGATTAAAAGCTAATTTAAGCTTAGTATCTTTGCACCATATTTAATGAAAATGACCAAGAAGCATCTAGCATCCTTTGCGTTAATCGCGTTAATTTTCGCTGCTTGCGACAATACCGAAACACCAAAAACAGACCTAGCAGCAAAGACCGAAAGTCCATCTAAGCAAGTAACTGATGGAGCTCTAAAATTTGCTTACGTAAATACTGATAGCCTTTCGTTTAGCTTCGATATGATTAAGGATTTAGAGGAAGAGATCGTTCAAGAGCGTTTGCAAATGGAGAACCAATTGCAAGCCATGGTGAAGGATTTGGAGAATGATTACACCGCTGCACAGCGCGAATCTGCTGGTCTTTCTCAAGAAGCATTGAGCATTCTTCAGCAAAAACTTTCACAAAAGGAACAAGGTATCATGCAACAGCGAGATGGTATGGAATCTCAACTAATGCGCAGCGAACAATTAAAGACAAGCGCTTATTTGGAAAAAGTGCAATCGTTCTTAGATGAATATGCTAAGTCAGAAGGTTATGACATGATATACGGCTACAACGGCCTAAACAACTTGCTTTACATTGATAAGTCCTATGATATCACCGGTATTGTTGTGGATTCTTTAAACGCAAAATATCAATCTCAAAAACTTACTGCCGACAAGTAATGTACATCGCCAGAAAATATAAAGAGACAAACATTGTTGAGTACGTGCTATATATGTGGCACATTGAAGAGCTGATTAGGTCAATGAATCTTGATATAGAAGCTATTCAGCGTAACGTAATAGAAGCGTTTGAAGTAAGTGATGAATCAAAAGCAGAGATTAGAGCTTGGTATGAAGATCTGATCAAAGAAATGCGCAGTCAAGGCATCGTAGAACAAGGGCATTTTAGTGAGTTAACCGAGTACATGATGGAGCTCACATATCTGCATCAAAGCCTATTGACGGTCTACCAAGACACAGAATACCAAGAGTTAGCAAAGCTTGCTCAGCCAAATATTGAAGAATTGAAGAAGAAAGCCATGAAACAGTCTCGGTTTGAAATCGAAACTGCCATGAATGGGTTATTCGGTGTGCTTGTGCTGAAATTAAACAAAAAGCAAATTTCTGAAGCGACTCAGGATGCTGTGAAGACAATTTCAAAAATGATTGCTCACTTGGCAAAGCAATACCAGAAAATGAAAGAAGGCACGCTTACTTTACCCAAAGTGATGGGCAATTAAGAGTTAAATGCTGCTAAGAGCAGTTTTAGATCCTTGCACGGCAGATTTAACGATTCTCCTAAATACTTATTCGTAAGCGTTCCATTATAGAGATATACTCCGTTTTGAACACCAACATGATTTCGAATCATATCCTCCACTCCACCTTCGTCTCCCATTTGAAGCACTAAAGGAGCCATCACATTACTTAAAGCGTGTGATGCGGTTCTGCTAACAAGCGATGCCACGTTGGGCACGCAATAATGAATTATGTCATGCTTTTTATACACAGGTTTATCAATAGTGGTGACTCTGGAAGTTTCAAAGCAACCACCCTGGTCAATACTAATATCAACAATTACAGATCCAGATTTCATCTGTTGCACCATTTCATCTGAAACATAACATGGAGTTCTGCCTGAAATCGTTCTAACTGCACCTATGGCAACATCAGCCCGCATTAAAGCTTTCAACAACACCTTGGGTTGAATAGCAGATGTTGACACCCTTTGACCAATGGCATTTTGCAACCGCCTCAATTTTGAAATCGAATTGTCAAAAACACGAACATCCGCTCCCAGACCCAACGCAGCTCGAGCCGCAAATTCCCCAACAGTTCCAGCACCAATAATAACTACTTGTGTTGGCGAAACACCGGTAATACCACCAAGCATAATACCCTGCCCTTTTTGATTCATCAAGTACTCAGCAGCAATTAATACAGCACTTGTTCCCGCAATTTCTCCCATGCTGCGAACAATCGGAAGCACCCGATCTTCATCAGCTATATAATCCCAAGCAATGGCAGATAACTTTTTCGCCATTAAATTTTTGATATAATTCTTGGGTTGAACATTCAATTGCATCGCGGAAATAAGAACTTGCTTTGGCTTCAAATAATCCATTTCTTCATCTGCAACAGGCTCAACCTTGAGTAATATATCAGCCTGATAAACCTCTTTCGCGCTAAAAGCAATTTCGGCTCCAGCCTCACTGTATTCATTGTCCAAAAAGTTTGATGCTTTTCCTGCGTTGGTTTCAACTACTACGCGATGACCGTTATTCACCAATAATTGAACGGCCTCTGGCACCAACGCAACTCTGTTTTCTTGCATTGAAATTTCTTTTGGAATACCAATAAACAGGCGTTTTACTCTCGCCCCAACGGGTTGAAGCTTTTCCTGAGGCATCATCATGGCTGCCTCACTTAGTGAACGCTGTGTTTCTTTTGAAGTGCTCATAGTTAGTTCTTAATAGTTAGGGTTCTTAAGTCGCTCGAATGATCTGCATCAATGAAAATGTGCAATGCATCTTCAGGAATAAATCCTCCTCCCTTATCCGGCCATTCAACGAAAAGAATAGAATCAGAGTTTAGGTAGTCTTCCCATCCTATTTCAATTAATTCTGAAGGTTCTCGCAATCGGTATAAATCAAAGTGGTAAATCAATCCTTTATTCAAGGAGTCGTATTCATTGACAATTGAAAACGAAGGACTACTCATACCACCTTGCACTCCCAAGTCTTGACATAAAACCTTGATGATTGATGTTTTACCTGCTCCTAATTCACCATGAAAGCAAAACACTGTATGGGTTTCATACAATGACCTAAAGACTCGCTTTAATTCTTCAGTTTGCTCTAAACTTGGCACGGTGAGGGATTGTTGCATCTTACAATATTCTAAGATACTACAAATATCTGCCACTTTGAGCTATCAATGACATTCTATTTTGGTGAGCAAACAACAAAAGGAATAATCATTTCCTCCAATGAAATTCCACCATGTTGAAAGGTATCCTTGTAATACTTTACGTAGTGGTTATAATTGTTTGGATAGGCAATAAAATCATTGCTTTGAGCGAAAATATAGCGACTGCTCACATTGGTTTTTGGTAAAAAGACATCATCCGGGTTCAACACTTCAAAGACTTCTTTCGCCTTATAATTCAAGTTTCTACCTGTTTTATACCTCAGGTTAGTGTTTGTATTTCGATCTCCAACAACTTTAATTGGATGCTTTACATGCACAGTTCCATGATCAGTCGTTAAAATCATTTTCGCTCCCATTGCTTTAATGCCTTTCACTATATCTCTCAATGTGGAATGTTCAAACCAAGAAAGGGTTAATGACCTGTAGGCGGACTCGTCATCTGCCAATTCTCGAATAACTTCCATCTCGGTGCGCGCATGACTGAGCATATCAACGAAATTGTAGACAATGACGTTGAGATCATTATTAACCAATGAGTGTAAACCTTCACTTACCTTCTTACCAAAATTCAAGTTCGTAATCTTAGCATAACTGTGGGAGTAATTCTTCCCAAGGCGTTTTATTTGCTCAACCAATAACTGCTCCTCAAACTGATTCTTGCTGCCTTCTTCATCCTCATTCATCCAATACTGAGGAAATCTCTTTTGAATTTCACTTGGCATCAATCCTGCGAACAAACTATTTCGGGCATATTGAGTTGCCGTAGGAAGAATGCTTAAAAATGTGCGTTCTTCATCAATCCTAAAGTCATCAGAAATTGCTTCTTGAATGACCTTCCACTGATCCAATCTTAAATTATCAATTACTACTAAAAAAGTTGGTTTCCCTTCCTTCAATTCCGGTACAACCCAATTTTTAAAAACCGTATGAGACATTTCAGGTTTGTCAGAAGAATTTTCTTTTAGCCAATCGATATAATTCTCTCCTATGAATCGAGAAAACTGACTGTTGGCCTCATCTTTTTGCATGCTCAAGATTTCTTGCATACTCGGATCGCCACTTTGCTCTAACTCTAAATCCCAATAAACGATCTCCTTGTATAAGTCCATCCACTCTTGCCAGTCTAAACGATCATTCAATCGCATTCCAATTTGACGAAACTCTTGCTGGTAGCCTGTTGTGGTCTTCTCGCTCACCAAGCGTTTGCTATCCAAATTTTTCTTCAAACTGAGTAAAATCTGATTAGGATTTACTGGTTTAATCAAATAATCAGAAATCTTAGAGCCAATGGCATCTTCCATGATTGCTTCCTCTTCACTCTTCGTAATCATGATTACAGGAATGGAAGGCTTCACCGATTTAATACGTGACAATACCTCTAAACCAGAAATTCCTGGCATATTTTCATCCAAAAAAACTGCGTCAAAATCCTGACTATTTATTTCATCAATCGCCTCTAAACCACTGCTAACTGCTGTAACAGCGTAGCCTTTGTTTTCTAGAAACATGATGTGCGGCTTCAATAAATCGATTTCATCGTCTGCCCAAAGAATTTTGACTTGCTCGTTGCTCATAAGTTGATTTTATCTTCGCGTCCAAAGGTAGAACAGGTGAGTATCCAACCAAAGATTAAAACGCTAAAGACATTTAACGATCCAGTGTATGGTTTTATTACCGTAGACAACCCACTTATTTTCAAGTTGATTGAGCATCCTCATTTTCAACGATTAAGGAGAATAACCCAGCTTGGACTAACCAATTTGGTGTATGGTGGTGCGAATCATAGTCGTTTTCAGCATGCCATTGGGGCAATGAATCTCATGCGAAGTGCAATAAGCACCTTGCGCTCAAAAGGGATTGAAATTTCTGACGAAGAAGAAATTGGGGCTAACGCTGCTATTTTATTGCACGATATTGGACACGGACCCTATTCACATGCATTGGAAAATACGATAGTTCAGGGAGTTAATCACGAATCGATTGGACTTCAAATAATGCGCAATCTGAATAAAGAATTTGATGGCGCACTGAGTCTCGCTATAGAAATCTACACGGGTAAATATCCTGTTCAGTTCTTGCATCAATTGGTGAGCAGTCAATTGGATACTGACCGATTAGACTATTTAAAGAGGGACAGTTTTTTCACTGGTGTAAGTGAAGGGGTTATTGGATCAGAACGCATTATTAAAATGCTCACTGTTCATAATGGAAATCTTGCTGTAGAAGCGAAAGGGATCTATTCACTGGAGAAGTTTTTAATTGCACGAAGGCTAATGTATTGGCAGGTCTATTTACACAAAACAGTGGTGTCAGCAGAGTATCTGCTCATGAATATTCTTTTAAGAGCCAAGGAATTGATAGCGAATGGCGAAGAACTAGATGCTTCTGATTCTTTACGCTTTCTACTAAAGAATGAAGAGGCCTTTGATGTCAGTGATAGTGATGTTTGGCTCAAGCACTTCTTAAAACTAGATGACTTTGACGTACTCTATTCCATGAAACAATGGATAGACTCAGAAGACAAACTAATTAGTGATATGTGCAAACGCCTTATCAACCGCCAGTTGCTTAAAGTAAAAATATTGGACCGTCCACTAGCCGATGATCAACTCAATGATTTGCGTGAAAAGGCTGCGAAAAAACTGAACTATGGTATAAATGATATGAGTTATTTAGTTTTTCAGAACTCATTATCAAATCGTGCGTACAGTTCTGGGGATGAAAGCATCAATATTCTCTACAAAGATGGTAGTTCAAAGGATATTTCAGAAGCCGCAAGTATTTTCCGATTTTCGTCCTTAGAAGCTAGTGAAAGCAAACATTTCGTTTATTTCCCAGAAGAGATCTCGTTTCAATAACTCATGTTAATAACTAGCCGTTTTGTTAGCAAGATGACCATAGTATCAGGCTACTTTTGAATGAGTTTAAGGAGGCTATATCTACCTTTGAAGACTTTAAAGTTAAATGGAGTTTACAGCACTACAAATCGCAGAACTTTTAGAAGGTGTCGTTGAAGGCGATGATTCTATTGTAGTGAATGACCTTTCCACCATTGAAAACGGAAAACCAAATACGCTCACGTTCTTAGCCAATCCAGCTTACACAGAGTATGTTTATACGACTGCAGCTTCCATTGCTATAGTTTCAAAAAGCTTTAAAGCCGAGCGCAGTTTACCATCAAGTCTTTCTCTGGTCAAAGTTGAAGACCCGAGGTTAGCCATTGCAAAGCTGATGGAATTATATGCTCAAATGGCTAAGAAACCAGCCGGAGTTCATCCTTCTGCCATTATTGACGCCACTGCTCAGATCTCTGATTCAGTTTATATCGGACCCAATGCTGTAGTTGAGGCAGGAGTTAAAATTGGAGCCAGATCTTCCATAGCCGCATTAAGCTTTATTGGAGAGGGAGCGTCCATTGGAAGTAATACAGTGATTCATGAACGCGTGCACATAGGCAATCGTTCGGTGATTGGAAATGAATGCATGATTCAACCTGGTGTAATTGTAGGAGGAGACGGATTTGGTTTCGCTCCAAATGCAAAAAATCAATACCAAAAGGTTGTCCATCTAGGTAATGTAGTTATAGAAGATTACGTAGAAATTGGAGCGGGAACAACCATTGATCGAGCTTCATTGGGAAGTACCATCATTCGAAAGGGTGTCAAACTAGACAACCTGATTCAGATAGCTCATAATGTGGAAATTGGAGAAAACACAGTAATTGCTGCACAAACGGGTATTGCAGGTTCAACAAAAATCGGTAAGAATTGTATGATAGGCGGACAAGTTGGAATTGTAGGTCATCTTACCATTGCTGACGAGGTAAAAATAGCCGCTCAATCAGGAATTGGAGGAAGCATCAAAACGAAAGGACAAATTGTTCAAGGTTCACCTGCTCTTCCTATTGGCGACTTCAAAAAATCCTACGTTCACTTTAGAAATTTACACCAACTCAGCGATAGCATCACTGAGATCAAGAATAAACTGCCAAAAACAGATAACCATGGCTGAGAAGCAGAAGACGTTAAAAAACTCCTTTACAATCGAAGGTGTAGGACTGCACACTGGGAAAATGACGACCATAACCGTTAAGCCTTCTGAGCCTGACTCGTGGTATGTTTTTAAGCGCACTGACCTTCCCAATCAACCTACCATCAAAGCAGATGTAGACAATGTCCTCAGCACACGCAGAGGAACTACTCTCGGCAATGACCATATGGAGGTCAACACCACAGAACACATCCTAGCTGCGTTGTACGGAATGGGCGTTGACAATGCCTTAATCGAACTAGATGGACCTGAAATCCCCATTCTTGATGGCAGTTCTCGCTTTTTTGTAGAGGCGATTGAAAAATCTGGTCTGCAAGACCAAGAAGCGTTAAAAGATTACTTCATCCTAAAGGACAACCTGACGTTTGAAGATCCTGAAAAGGAAGTTGAAATGCTTGCTGTGCCATCGCCTGATTATAGAATTACCGTAATGGTAGACTATCGTTCACCAATGCTTGGAACTCAACACGCAAGTATGTACAACATCAGTGAATTCAAGGATGAGTTCTCAAGGTGCCGCACGTTCGTATTTTTAAGAGAATTAATGCAATTGGTAAACAATGGATTAATCAAAGGAGGAGATGTAGACAATGCCATTGTGATGGTAGATTCAGACACTTCATTGATGCCTGAGGAAGAAAAAGACAAATTAGCAGCCACATTTCATCGCGATAAATCTGAGTTAGACATTGTTGGTATTGGAATATTGAACAACGTCAAGTTACACTTCACCAATGAACCAGCGCGTCATAAACTACTAGATATAATCGGTGATCTTGCCTTGGTAGGAAAACCGATTCAGGGTCATATTTTAGCAGCAAGACCTGGTCACACGACCAATATTGCTTTTGGAAAGATGATCAAAGACCTGATTAAGAAAGAGCAAAAATCCGGCCCTTCATTTAATGTCAATGCTGACCCAGTTTATGGTATTACAGAAATAAGCGAAATGCTTCCTCACCGTTATCCATTCTTATTGATCGATAAGATCATCGAAATGGGTGAAAATCATATTGTTGGTATTAAGAATGTGACCATGAATGAGGAGTTCTTTCAAGGTCACTTCCCAGGAAATCCTGTAATGCCAGGTGTTCTGCAAGTAGAAGCCATGGCACAGTGTGGAGGAATTCTTGTAATGAGTCAAATAGATGACCCATGGAACTACGAAACGTTATTCGTTAAAATTGACAAAGTAAAATTCAAACGAAAAGTTGTTCCCGGTGATACATTAGTTTTCAAATTAAACCTAATCGCTCCTGTGAGACGAGGAATGGTTGCAATGAAAGCATCAGCTTATGTTCGCAACCAGCAAGTTGCAGAAGGTGAATTGATGGCACAAATTATTAAAGTGAGGAACGATGAGCGAGTTAAGAGCGAACATTCATCCTGATGCCAAGATTGGTGACAATGTCACCATTGAACCATTTTCAACCATTTACGGTAATGTTGAAATCGGTGATGGAACATGGATTGGGCCAAATGTGACCATTATGGATGGTGCTAGAATTGGGAAGAATTGTAAAATATTCCCCGGAGCAGTGATCTCTGCCGTACCACAAGACTTAAAATACGAGGGTGAAGATACGCACGCGATTATTGGAGACAATACCACTATTAGAGAGTGTGTGACGATCAACAAAGGCACAAAAGATGTTTGGAAAACCGAAGTTGGTTCAAACTGTCTACTAATGGCTTACGTACATGTGGCTCATGATTGCATCGTGGGGAATAATGTGATTCTTGCAAATTGTGTGAATCTCGCGGGACACATAACAATTGAAGATAATTCCATTTTGGAAGGTATGGTGGCTGTTCAACAATTCCTAAGAATTGGAGCACATTCCTTTATTGCAGGAGGCTCATTGGTGAGAAAAAATGTACCACCTTATGTAAGAGCTGCTCGTGAGCCTTTGAGCTACGTTGGCATCAACGCCATTGGACTTAAGCGTAGAGGTTTCAGTGAGGATGATGTGAAGCGCATTGAAGATATTTACAGGAATATATATGTCCTTAACAAAGTGACTTCAAAAGGCATAGAAGCGGTAAAGACTAAGATTGAAGATTCGATATTCAAAGAGGAGATCGTTGCGTTTTTTGAATCATCTGAGAATGGCGTAATGCGAGGATTGGCTTAATCATGAGGATTGAGCTAAACCACATCGGCAAAAAATATAACGATAACTGGATTTTTGAAGACTTAAACATTCAGTTTGAGTCAGGAAACATCTACCCAATTATAGGAAATAACGGCAGTGGAAAGTCAACTCTTTTGCAAATTATTTCTGGATATGTAACTCCAAATGAGGGTAATATATCATACATTCAAAACGACATCATACCGATAGAAAATTGGTATAAGCATCTATCAATTGCCGCTCCATACCTTGATCTATTCGAAGAATTCACCATTGATGAATCAATTGATTTGCACATCAAGCTCAAAAAGCTAGCATTATCTAAAGAAAGAATCCTGAGCGAAATTGAACTGACCAAGCACCGAGGGAAAACCTTGAAACAACTCAGTTCTGGAATGCGACAACGGGTGAAACTGGCTCTCGCCATTTACAGCGAAACTTCGGTTATTCTGTTAGATGAGCCTTGCTCAAACCTGGATGTCAAATGGACCAATTGGTATAACGAAGCGCTCGCTAAAACACTAGAAAATCGAATTGTGATTATTTGCTCCAATAGTCAGTCGGCAGAATTGAAACTAGCCAACAAAGAAGCTTTCGACTTATCCTCGATTACTCCGTCTCATTAATTATCGTAAGATCACCTCTGAGCTCATTGAAGTTTTCGGACCGAAGAATGTAGAAATACGTTCCTGAAGATTGATCTATCGGAACCCACTCATTTCTGTACGGTTTCGCCTCAAACACTTTCTGTCCCCATCGATTGTAAACAAATAGGTGGGCATCATCAAAATTGGTAATACCCTCTATGTAGAAAGCATCATTCAATCCATCACCATTTGGAGTAATAACATTAGGAATACTCACACAAGGATCAATCGTAATTCTCAACGTGTCTTGCAATGCATTTCCGCAATAATCAGTAACTCGAATATAATGCGTGTTACTCTGCCTAGAGATAATTCTGAATGTATTGGAGTCAATGTTTTCATACATCTCTCCTAAAAGAGGGTCTTCAATGGTGAACCATTCAAAATTATAGTCGCCAGCACCACCTTCAGCTCGAGCACGAATAATGTATTCTTCACCATAGCACAATTCAGCATCGCCCGAAAGGAATAATTCCAAATCAGAATACTCAGCAATTTCAATTTCAGACTGAGCAATGGCTTGATTAGAGCAATAATCAGTGACCGTGAGTGAAACTGTTTGACTTGTACTTCCTATGAAAACAATTACCGTATCAGAATCGCCTGTAGACCATGAATAAGTCAATGGAGCAAGTCCACCAGAAACACCTGGATTCAAGAAGAATTCTTCGCCACTGCAATCGCCTCCAAAAGCAGGTAAGCTAGCTTTGAGCGTATCTACAGCAATGGCATCTATAAAAAATGTAGTGCTGAACTGCCTTCCACAAGCATCTTCAACCCAGAAGTAAAGCACAGTATCTTGGTTTATTGTGACCAAAATGGTGGAGTCAGCATCAAAAATAGGATTGATTTGATCCCAAGAATAATTGAATGGCCTTATACCTCCAGTGAATACTGGGTTAACCAAAAGATCTGAACCAATGCAATATATAGTTGTATCAGGAAGCTCAACGGTTAAGGAGTCAGGAACTTTCACGCCCAAATCAGCGGTATCAATCACAGACCTTCCGCAGGCATCAGTGACCGTGACATAGATCTGAGATGAACCATTGACTGTGATCAATGAGGTAGTCGTTGTATCACCGTTTGACCAAATATATTCAATAGGTTCTGTACCAAAATCAACCAAACACT
>Ga0115570_10001311_pt1 | contig 20180 bp, 8 predicted proteins | sample COGITO_mtgs_1205_3_FD_87294 | JGI IMG/M metagenome (GOLD analysis project Ga0115570, IMG submission 87294) | Pelagic marine microbial communities from North Sea - COGITO_mtgs_120524 | ecosystem: Environmental > Aquatic > Marine > Epipelagic | place: Germany:Helgoland, sampling site Kabeltonne... | reverse complement strand
TGGCGTGGCCAACCTCACCTGCTCCAACCCCGCATTGAACCTTTCGGTCAATTCCAACTTCCCAGGCCCACTGGGATATACCTGGACTGCGACCGAAGGCAGCATCAATGGCAATGGCGGACTGGCTTCAGTAGCCGAAGCAGGCAGCTATGAAGTGCTGGTGTCTTTTGAAGGAGGTTTGTGTGAGGCCGCAGCCGCCTTTGTGGTGGCGTCCGATACCACGACTTATTCTGGAGACTTCCCTGAATCGGCTTACCTGACCTGCGATGCGCCTACAGCGGAGCTCTCCCCTTCCTCCCTCTCTTCGCCTGACGCCTTGGTCGGGTGGACCACCACTTTTGGCGAGGTCTTGGGAGCGGGCCCTGCTGTGACGGCCCTTGCTCCTGGTACATATGTCGCCACGGTCACCAACCCCAGCAATGGATGCAGTGCCAGCTTTGAGGTGGAGGTTGTTGAAGCCAATGACATCCCCAACATCTCCCCAGGATCGGTCGAACCCTTGACCTGTGTCAACCCTGGACAGCCTGTCACCGGTGCAGGTGTGGCAGAATATGCGCCCTTTGGTCCTCCAGGACTGACGCCGGTGGTTTCTTGGACCCAGGCCAGCAGCGGAACCACCATGGGCGTATCGCCATCGAGCGGCTCCTTTGGCCCCATCATCAATGCTGCAGGCACCTACCAACTTGTTGTGGAATGGGAAGAGACCGGCTGCGCAGACAGCGTTCTGGTCAATGTCATTGAAGGAGAAGACTTTGGGGTGGACATCAGCTCCATCACCTTCCCCAATATTCTCACCGCCGACAACAACGGCAAGAATGACAGCTGGTATCCTTTCTTGGAGGATTTCCCAGACGTTCAGGCCCTGTCTGTCCTCACCAATTATGCCATGCGCATCTACAACCGTTGGGGGCAAGTGGTCTTTACCAATGCTGGCGACGGATTTGCATCGGGCACTCCCATTCGCTGGTATGGCAACAGCGGCAATGGTGACCCGCTCTCCCCTGGGACCTACTGGTACGTGGTGGACTACACTTCGACCTGCGGTGACAGCCAAACCGGTACGGCTCAAGGCCAAATCGAAATCATTCGCCCCTGACAAAGCCCTCCTCACAGCGTGAGCTGGATTCATCACCAGCCAACGCTTCTGCGGAACGCTACACTACAAAAAGGGCCACCCTGGAGGGCGGCCCTTTTCTATTGGTTTGGTTCAAAGGCTGATCAATCAGCGCAAGTAGAATCGAATACAATCAAGAACTCCAGCAAGTCGGCAATGCCGATGACGCCATCGTCGGTCAAATCACCGTAACAGCTGCCGCCGCCGCCTGTGGTATCAAACAAGCAGCTGCCGTTGTCTTCCGTAGCATCAGCGTCATAGTTGAGCGCATCTGCATAGGTGCAACCCAGGCATCCGGACAGGTCACATGAACCGTCGTTCTGCGTGGCAGCAGGGTCATAGTTGCAGGCCGAGGGCACTGTACAACCCTGGCAGCTGTCAAAGTCACAAGAGCCGTTGTTTTCTGTGGCCAGCGCATTGAAGTTGCAAGCGCCCACTTCGTCACAACCGAAGGTCTCCTGCTCATCACATACACCGTCTCCGTCAGCATCGTTGATACAGCCGCCATCACAATCCAAGAGCAGGCCCTCTGGATAAGTGCAGCTGGCGTCGCCTTGGGTAGCGGTCGGATCATAGTTACAGGCGTTGGGGGCCATACAACCTACACAGCTTTCGAAATCACAGCTTCCATTGGATTGCGTCGCAGCAGCATCGTAGTTACAAGCGGCCGCATCCACACAACCCAAGCACGATGCATAATCACAAGAGCCATCGTTGTCAGTGGCACTGCTGCTGTAGTTGCAAGCGGCAGCATCATCGCAACCCGGCACCTCCAACTCGTCGCATACGCCATCGCCGTCGATGTCATTGACGCAGTCTCCGTTGCAGTCCAGCAACAACCCGGCTGGATACGTGCAGCTGTTGTCGTCTTGCGTGGCTGTGGCATCGTAGTTACATGCTGCAGCATCGTTGCATCCCTGGCAGCTTGCATAATCGCAATTGCCATCGGATTGGGTGGCCGCGCTGTCGTAGTTGCAGGCCGTCGCGTCCAAGCACCCTTGGCAACTGGTCAAGTCGCAACTGCCATCGTCCAGATTGGCGTCGGCGTTGTAGTTGCAGGCATCGGTGTTGGTGCACCCACCCACTTCGAGGGGGTCACACAGGCCGTTTTGATTGGCATCTTCCAAGCAATCGCCATTGCAGTCCACGTAAGCGCTGGCAGGATAGGTGCACTCCCCGCTGCTGACGGTGGCAGCCGCATCGTAGTTGCAGGCGGTGCCATCGGTACAGCCAATGCAACTGGTGTAGTCACAAGAACCATTGTTGATCACCGCGTCCTGGTCGTAATTGCAGGCAACGCTGTCGGTGCATCCCGCACAACTGATGCTCTCACAACTTCCGTTGTCGATGGTCGCGTTGGAATTGAAGTTGCACGCAAAGGGATCCGTGCAGCCTTCTTCCTCGTACTCATCACAGATGTTGTTGCTGTTGGCATCGTTCAAACAGTTGCCATCGCAATCCTGGTATTCCTGAGCGTAGGTGCAGCTGCCATCTGCAACAGTTGCAGTCGAACTGTAGTTGCAAGCCGCATTGTCCAAACAACCCGTGCAGGATGTGTAGTCGCATGAGCCGTCGTTCAGCAATGCCTGATCGTCATAGTTGCAGGCCGAATCATCTGTACACCCACCACAACTTGTGGTGTCGCAGCTTCCGTCGTCGAAGGCCGCCGATGGGTCGTAGTTGCAGCTGATGGGATTGGTACAACCTCCTGTCTCATCTTCATCGCAGATCTGGTTGTTGTTGGCATCGTTCAAACAGTTGCAATCGCAGTCCACATTCGTGGCTCCATTGCACAGGTCTTCTGGATAGAAGCAGGTGGTCGCCAGTGTGGCATCCGGATCGTAGTTGCATGCTCCTGCCACGGTGCAACCGGTGCAGCTGTCAAATTCACAAGGGTTCTCCGTATCGCCAAAGTTGCAAGCAAACGGCACGGTGCAGCCATCCAACATGGACTGACCAGCGATTTGCATGCCATAGGCACAAGACCCATCGTTGAGGGTGGCTGTATCGTCATAGTTGGTGGCCGAAGGATCCGTGCAACCCGCACAGCTGGCGTAGTCACAGTTGCCGTCAGACACTGTTGCATCCGGATTGTAGTTGCATGCAATCGTGACCAAACATCCAGACACTACAGGATAGGTGCACAAATCCGGATCGTTGTAATCGGCGTTGGCATTGTAGTTCTCTGCTTCAGGATCCAAGCAACCTACCACGATGCAACTTCCATCGTCGATGGTGGCGGCATTGTCGTAATTGATCGCGTCTGGATTGGTACAGCCACGGCAGCTGAACAGGTCACAAGAGCCGTCGCTCAGTGTTGCAGTGTCGTCATAGTTGCACGCCAGTGGGTTGATACAACCGTAACAGCTCTCGGTATCACAGCTGCCATCATCCACAGTGGCGCTTGAATTGAAATTGCAAGCAAAGGGATTGGTGCAGCCTGTATAGATGCATGATCCATCGCTGTAATCCGCATTGGCGTCGTAGTTCGATGCATCTGGGTCGGTGCATCCAGTGAACAGGCAGCTGCCATTGTCGATGGTGGCGTCCAGGTCATAGTTGATCGCATCGGGGTTGGTACAGCCACGGCATGTCACCAGGTCACAACTTCCATCGGGGAAGGTGGCGGTTGCATCGTAGTTGCAAGCAGCAGGATTCAAGCAGCCATAGCATGAAATAAGGTCACAGCTCCCGTCGTCGATGTTGGCGTCGACATCGAAATTGCAAGCTGCTGGGTCCAGACAACCTGGGTACTCGCATGAGCCGTCGTTGAAGTCGGCGTTGGCATCATAGTTCTGGGCCTCGGGGTCGTTGCAACCAGAATAGAGGCAGCTTCCATCGTCGATGGTCGAGCCCACCTCAAAATTGATGGCGTCAGGATCGGTGCAACCGCGGCAGCTGACAAATTCGCAGCTTCCGTCACTCACCGTGGCATCTGCATCATAGTTGCACGCCGAGATGTTGATGCACCCGTAGCATGAGAAGTCACAGGAGTTGTCGTTCTGATTGGCTTGTGGATCATAGTTACACGCCGTGATGTCGTCACAGCCTGGATAGAGACAGCTGCCATCGTTGATGTCTGCGTTGGGATCGAAATTGAACGCTTCTGAGTTCGTGCAGCCTTCATACAAGCAGCTGTTGTCGTCTATCGTCGCCCCTGCATCGTAGTTGAAGGCGTCGGGGTCGGTGCAACCGCGGCAGCTGTTGAATTCGCAACTTCCGTCGTTTACCGTCGCGTCAAGGTCATAGTTGCAGGCCGTTTGGTTGGTGCAACCATAACAGGAGAAGTCACAGGAATTGTCTTCGTCGTTGGCCTGGGCAGAATAGTTGCAGGCCGTGATGTCGGTACAACCTGGGAACAAACAAGAGCCGTCGTCTACATCTGCCCCAGCATCATAGTTGGATGCATCGGGATTGATGCAACCTGAGAACAAACAGCTGCCATCGTCGATGGTGGCTGCATTGTCAAAGTTCACAGCGTCAGAATCCGTGCAGCCCAGGCAACTGAAGAAGTCGCATGAGCCATTGTTGACGTCCGCAGCAGGGTTGAAGTTGCATGCCGAAGGCTCGGTGCAGCCGAAAACATTGTCCGTATCACAAATGCCATCTCCATTGAGGTCAGAGGGACAATCGCCACCACAATCTCCTATGGCATCCAATACGGCACAACTGCCGTCATCGTCTGTCGCGAGGGGGTTATAGTTGCAGGCTGACTCAGTGGTGCAGCCGGGAATTTCTGCATTGTCGCACACGCCATCGCCGTCCACATCGGACGGGCAATCGCCGCCGCAGACACCCAAAGCGTCGAGCTGGTTGCCATCGCAATCACAGTCATCGGCAGGCTGCTCATCGCAACCGCAGTCGTAAATGGCACCAGGACCATTGCACACACCACAAGCATCGAGGTCTCCCACACAATCGTCTACATCGTCACAAACGCCATCGGCATCTGCATCTGCTGTGCAACCGCCACCGCAGACACCTATGGCGTCGAGCTGGTTGCCATCGCAGTCACAGTCTCCATCGGCAATGCCGTCACCTCCGCACACCCCACACTCATCGAGGGTGGTACAGCTGCCATCGTCGTCTGTGGCCGCTGGGTTATAGTTGCAAGCTGACTCCAGCGTACAGCCGGGAATTTCTGCATTGTCGCAGATGCCATCTCCGTCGACGTCAGCAGGGCAATCGCCGCCGCATACGCCCAAGGCGTCGAGCTGGTTGCCATCGCAGTCACAGTCATCGGAAGGCTGCTCATCACAACCGCAGTCATAAATCGCGCCGGGACCGTTGCAAATGCCGCAGGCGTCAAGGTCTCCTACGCAGTCGTCTACATCGTCGCAAATGCCATCGCCATCGGCGTCAGCTTCACAATCGCCGCCGCATACGCCCAAGGCGTCGAGCTGGTTGCCATCGCAGTCGCAGTCATCGGCAGGCTGCTCGTCGCAACCGCAATCGTAGACCGCTCCGGGACCGTTGCACACGCCACAAGCGTCGAGCTCGCCTACGCAGTCGTCTACATCGTCGCAAATGCCATCGCCATCGGCGTCAGCTTCACAATCGCCGCCACACACGCCCAAGGCGTCGAGCTGGTTGCCATCGCAGTCGCAGTCATCGGAAGGTTGCTCATCACAACCGCAGTCATAAATCGCGCCGGGACCGTTGCAAATGCCACAAGCGTCGAGCTCGCCTACGCAGTCATCCACGTCGTCACAAATGCCATCGCCATCGGCGTCAGCTTCACAATCGCCGCCACACACGCCCAAAACGTCATCGTACAGGCAGCTGTCATCCGTATTGTTGGATGGACAGCCAACGCCCATGCCAATGGGCAGGGTCAGCACCAAGAAATTGACATTGTCGCCCTCCGGGAAAACTTGTGCGTTGACTGTACCCGACAGCTCACCATCGGTGGTGAACTGGCCGATCAGAATGCGTCCGTCCGCGTCGGGAAGGCCATTGGCATCGCCATTCAGGACGTACCATACTCCGCCGACCTCATCGTCGATTTCAATGTTTCCCCCTGGAGCACCGAAGCCGGGTTCGAATTGAAGCGCCCAATTTTGGTTGGGTGAATTCACAATGGTGGCTGAAGACTCTCCTGCCACCGCATTGGCGGGACCGTCGAGCCCAATGGTGACCCAGCTGTCATAGGCCAAGTCAGGAAATCCTGGAAGCAACAACGGGTTCACGTTCTCAGGAGTCGCCCCTCCAAGCAAGTTTTGGTAGAACGTCGTGGTTGTGGAAATGTCCAAGGGGATGTTGACGTTTCCTGAAACCGAAGTCAAAAAGTCTGTCGGGTGCAAGGTTTGAACGTAAACACGGTAGGTGGTCATGCCCGCCAAGTCACCATCAGTATGGGTGGCCACCACTTCTGTAATGGTGCAGTAATCTGTAATCGGCTCATCCACGGGAGGATCCGCAAACTCATCGAAGTTGCAGGCCTCAGGATCGCCGCAACCGCTGCCCTCTAAGTTGTCGCAAATGCCGTTCTGATCGGCATCGGCAGGGCAATCGCCACCGCATACGCCCAAGGCGTCGAGCTGGTTGCCATCGCAATCGCAATCGCCAGCAGGCTGCTCATCACATCCGCAATCGTAAATCGCGCCAGGACCATTGCAAATGCCGCATGCATCCACCGTGCCGATGCAGTCATCCACATTGTCGCACACGCCATCGCTGTCGGCATCGGCTGTGCAACTTCCGCCGCACACGCCCAAGGCATCCAATACGTTTCCATCGCAATCACATGCGCCATCAGGGAGGTCATCGCATCCGCAATCCCCGGTTGCGCCAGGCCCATTGCAAACGCCACATTCATCCAAAGTGCCCACACAGTCGTCCACGTTGTCGCACACGCCATCGCTGTCGGCATCGGCCGCACAATCACCGCCGCACACGCCCAAGGCGTCGGGCTGGTTTCCATCGCAGTCACAGTCACCGGCAGGCTGCTCGTCGCAACCGCAATCGTAGACCGCGCCGGGACCATCGCACACCCCACATGCATCTACGACAGCGCAGCTGCCGTCATCGTTCGTGGCATTGGGATTGTAGTTGCAAGCCGTTTCATCGGTGCATCCGTCGTTCTCATCGGTATCGCACACCCCGTTTCCGTTGAGGTCCGATTCGCAGTCTCCTCCACAATCTCCGATGGCATCCAATTGATTGCCGTTGCAGTCGCAATCTCCTGCCGGGATTTCAGAACACCCGCAGTCCAACACTGCGCCAGGTCCGTTGCACACACCGCAAGCATCGAGCGTTCCAATGCAATCGTCTACTTCATCGCAAATTTGATCTGCATCTTGATCGTTTAAGCAGTTGCCAGAGCAATCTTCATTGGGCTCTGCATAGGTGCAATCTTCAGGAGTCGCCTCGCAAGCGTCCGCAATGGACAACGTGGCCGTGACGGCGTCGCCTCCATTGGGGAAGTATTGGACATTCAGCACTCCTCCCAACTCTCCGCTGGTGGTCAGCTGGGCCAGCAACACCCTGTTGTTTTCATCGGGCAAGCCGTTGGCGTCTCCGTTGAAAATGTACCAGATCCCGCCAACAATGTCATTGATGATGATGTCCGTTCCCGCTGCGCCTCCACCGGGGTCGAATGCCGAAATCCAGTCCTGGTTGGGCGAGGGCACCAAACTCGGATTGGACTCCCCTGCAGAAGCGTTGGCAGTTTCAGACAGACCGATGGTTACATAGCTGTCGTAGATCAGGTTTGGGAACCCCTCAAAAAGCAAGGGATTCTGAGATTGAGACGAAGCCGACCCCAACTGGTTCTGATAAAAGGTGGTGGTGGTGGTCAATGTCAATGGCGTCCCGAGGTTGCCATACACTGAGGTCACAAAATCCGTGGGCATTTCTGCCTGGAAAAACACCCGATAGGTGGTCATTCCAGCCAGATCACCTTCTGTGTGCTCTACAACGGTCTCCACAATCAGACAGGGTGCATTTAAAACCCCACCTTCAAAGGCAGGGTTGTAGTTGCACGCTTCCGAATCGGAACAATTCTGAGCTTGGATGTTACCTGCCGAACAACAGGCCGCAATTACCGCGCAGAACGAAAGAATTAAATGCTTCATCATCAAGGGATAAGGTGACTTCAATATAAGACACCTTCTTGGCATACTCAGAGCGGCCGCAAAGTGTTGCAACTCTCGGAAACTTCTTACCCAGAGCCCCTTAAATCATGGGGCCAACAGTGTCCTAAACTCTGCTTCACTGAGCACTGTAACGTTGAGCCTTTCGGCCTTTTCCCTCTTGGCGGGGCCCATTTTCTCCCCTGCGAGCAAAAAGTCGGTTTTCCCAGACACTCCACCGAGCAAACGCCCCCCATGTTGTTCTACAAGGCGCTTCAATTCATCTCGAGGCACAGTAAACACGCCGCTGACAACAAAGCTCTTGTTGGCCAACACCTGGCTTACGGCCTCTTGTTCCACCTCGGCGACGGAAAACTGCAAACCACTGGCCCTCAATGACTCTACACGCTTCGAATTGTCCTCTGAACCCAACCAATCCACCACAGCCTCAGCAATGACGGGGCCCACGACATCCAACTCTAACAGCGCCTCTGCTGTGGCCTCCTTCAGGGCCTCTAACGCCCCGAAATGGCGGGCCAACTTCTTGGCTACGGTTTCCCCAACATGTCGAATTCCCAACCCGAACAGCACCCTTTCAAAGGGGATCTGTTTCGATGCCTCGATGCCACTCAGCAAATTTCCAGCGCGTTTTTCGCCCATTCTGTCCAAGGTGAGCAACGCTGACTCCTGCAATTGATAAAGGTCCGCCACGTCTCGGATGAGCCCGGCAGACCAGAGCTGTTCCACTCCTTCCGAACCCAACCCATCGATGTTCATGGCCCGACGTGATGCAAAATGTTGGATCCTGCCTTTGATCTGCTCCGGGCAACCCGAGGCATTTGGGCAGTAGTGCCGCGCTTCTTCCTCTGCACGCACCAACGGAGTATGGCAATCCGGACATTGGGTGGCATAGACAAGGGGAACCGAATCAGGTGGGCGTTCTTCGAGCACCACACCGACCACTTTGGGAATGATCTCTCCTCCTTTTTCTACGCGCACCATATCGCCTTCGCGGATGTCGAGCAAGGCAATTTGATCGGCGTTGTGCAAGGAGGCTTTTTGGACGGTTGTTCCTGCAATGGGGACCGGTTCTAAGTGGGCCACTGGCGTCACCGCTCCTGTGCGTCCAATTTGGTAGGCAATGTGGTTCAACCTCGTCAGCCCCTGTTCGGTTTCGAACTTGAATGCCACGGCCCAACGCGGCGCTTTAGCCGTTGACCCTAGGGTCTTGCGTTGGTCGTGGCGGTCCACCTTCAACACCACCCCGTCGATCGCAAAGGGCAATGCATGGCGCTCTGCGTCCCAATGCGCCAAAAACGCCATCACTTCTTCTACATCTTTTGCCACTTCAAAGGCGCGGCCCAAAACCAAAGGCGTTTTAAACCCCCAACCTTGGGCTGCCCGAACGCCATCGCTGTGGCCCTGAACTCCCCATTTTTCTGCGGTTTGGAGTTGTACGTCGTAGAGAAAGCAGTCCAACCCGCGCTTGGCCACTTCTCCGCTGTCTTGAAGCTTGAGGGTGCCTGCAGCCGTATTGCGTGGATTGGCAAACAACTTCTCCCCCTTTTCCTTCTTCTTGGCGTTCAACGCATCAAATGCGGCGAATGGAAGAATGATCTCTCCCCTCACCTCCAGTTGCTCCGGAGCATCGGCTGGAAGAGAAAGTGGAATAGTGCGGATGGTGCGGACGTTTTTGGTGATGTCTTCACCTACCGTGCCGTCTCCCCTGGTCAAGGCGCGCGCCAATTTGCGGCCTTCATATTGCAACGCAATGGCCACACCATCGTATTTCAATTCGCAGGTAAAACTGGTAGCACCTGCGGATTCGCGGTGAATGCGGTCTGCCCATTCTTGGACTTCTTCGCTGCTGTAACTGTTGGCCAGTGACAGCATGGGGCTGCTGTGGGGAACCTTCTCGAACTGCTCGGTAAAGCCTCCACCGACGCGTTGGGTAGGGCTGTTTGGGTCGAACAGATCCGGACGGGCCGATTCAAGCAGCACCAATTCTGACAACAAAGCATCGAACTCTCGGTCACCAATGGTCGGCGCCGCGAGCACATAGTAACGGTAGTTGTGGTCGTGGAGGGTGCGGCGCAGCTCCTCGATGCGTGGCTCTTCCTGCATGGTTTTCCTGTTCAATGCCGCTTGAGACGAACTGCCCTTTCGGCACCTTGAAGGTCGCTGAGGACCTCGGTTTTAGCCTCCTCGAGTTGCCAACAATTGGCCACCTCGCGGGTGAATTTCGAGTGACATTCGGCCACGAGGCATCCTAAAGGAGACAGGTGGGTCTTAGCACCCTGCAACAATGCATGGTAGAACCGCAAGGGGTCGTGGTCGGGAACGAACAGCGCCATCGCAGGTTCATGTTGGGTCACAAGATCCTCCATTTCCCTTGACTCGGAGTCTGGGATGTAGGGCGGGTTGCTGATGATTCCATCAAATGCAGCCGGCCACGGGGCCCACGTTCCATCCAATGCATCCCCTTTGACCCAGTGCACCTCGAGCCCCAAGGCTTCTGAATTTTGACGGGCCAGGTCCAAAGCCGCTTGCGAAAGGTCTCCACCCCACACCTCCCAATGAGGTCGGGCCGCTTTGATCGCCAATGCCATGCATCCAGTGCCTGTGCCCACATCTAGCACCCGGATGGTCCCTCCCGCGGCATTCGGGATGACCCCCTGCATGCCTTCAAGCAGCCACTCCACCACCTCTTCCGTCTCAGGACGTGGAACCAATGCTGCGGGACTGCATGCGATCCGAAGGCCCCTGAAATCGGTCCAACCCACCACGTGCTGTACCGGTTCTCCGGCGATGACCCGGTCCATCCAACCGGCCATGCGGTCCAGCTCACCTTCGTCATACCGGCGCTCAATAACGTCCAACATGGTTCGGCTTCGTTCATCGATGCCGGCCACCAGTCTATCGGCCAAGGCGTGGCATTCCCTTTCCGAAGTGCGCAGGTCAGACAACCCCTTGTGCAAAGCATTGCTCAACCAACGCCGCACTGCGCGGTCCCTGTTGTCCTCTGGAAAATCCGACCAGCGTCGCATGGGTGTGGCTCAGGCGATGTATCGCGCTATCAGCTCTGCAGTAGCGGGGTTGGTGGCCAATGGAATGTTGTAGACATCGCACAGCCGGAGCAACATGTTGATGTCCGGTTCGTGCGGGTGCTTGCCCATGGGATCTCTGAAAAAAATGACGCCCGCCACCTTTCCTTCCGTAATCCGGGAAGCGATCTGGGCATCTCCACCCTTTGGACCTGAAGCCACCGTCTCCACGTCAATTCCTTTCTCTTTCAGCCTGCTGCCCGTGGTTTGCGTGGCCAAGGTGGGCACTTTGGAAAAGAACTGACGGTATTTCAAGACAAACTCAACGAGGTCATCCTTTTTGCCGTCGTGGGCAATCAGCGCGATGTATTTCATGCGTCTTTCTTGACAAACACCTCATAGCTCCAAGGCTCCCAGACGTCTTTGCTAAATGAGCTTCGGGCAAAGGTGAACCGGTAGCCTTCGATGCCTTCCGGCTTGAAACGCACAGGTTTGTCGCTGAGGTTGATGGCCACTTTGATGCTCGTCCCCTCTGATGCCCGCTCGAAGTACAGCATGTCCCCTTCGTCGACGAGCTGCACAGGGCGCACACCAAATTCACCATTGCTCAATGGGGCGTGACGGTGGTGCAAATCATGCAACATGCGGTAGAAGGACATCGCTTTGAAATCGCCCCAGGGAATGGTGTCCTTTTCGAAAAAGCGCAGACGCTTGTTCATTTCGCTTTCTTGACCACCGTAGAGCAAAGGCGTCCCAAACAATGTGCCGCACAACACCGCCATGGCCCGACCAGCCTCTCCGTAGCGCTCTTCTACCGTTCCATTCCAAGAGTTTTCGTCATGGTTGGTGATGAAGTTGAGGCGGTAGGCCGACTCAGGGAAGCGTTCAAACTCCCTTTTGAGGTAAGCCCGAATGCTGTCGGCATTCATGTTCCCTTGGGCCACCTCATTGGTGATGTGGTGAAACTCCCAAGCATAACTGGCATCAAATGCCCGCTCATGGTGTTCTGGCTCCTCTGCCTCTGCCAACATGAAAACCTCAGGCTCTTCTTTTTCCAAGGTCCTTCTCACCCTGTTCCAGAATGGCGTGGGCACCTTGCCTGCCACATCACAACGGAAACCATCGACATCGTGGTCACGCACCCAAAACAGCATGGCTTCCTCCATGGCACCATAGAGTCCATTCTCTTCTCCACGGTCCCAATCGAGCTGTGCGACATCCACCCAGTCTGTGCCCGTAGGCGGCTGGATTTTCCCTTCTCCATCAAGGAGGTAATACCCCTGACCCTCCGCACTTTCTGTCCACACTGCATCGAATGCTGTATGGTTCGCGACCCAGTCGATGATCACCTTCATCCCATAGTCGTGCGCTGTGGCGACAAAGGCATCAAAGTCCGCCCAAGTGCCATAGCTCGGATTGAGTGCTGTGTAATCCCGAACGCTGTAAGGACTGCCCAACGAGGTGCTGCCGGGTTGGACCAAAAAGTTGTTGCTGTTCTCTCCGCCTTTGCGGTTGACCTCTCCAATCGGGTGCACCGGCATCAGCCAAATCACATCCACCCCAATTTGCTTGATGCGCGCCAAATCCAACATCGCACTTTTCAGGTCACCCTGTGGCGTATGCTGTCGCACATTCATCTCATAAATGACCGCGTTACGCGACCACTCAGGGTGGATCAGGGCATCGGAAGTATCGGTGCCATTGACGGCTTGTGCGTCAGAAGAGGCGCGGTCAGCCGGAGCATCGGAACAGGCCACCAACAGCAGTGTGGCCAAGCAAAAAAATGTGGGGCGAAACATGTGGCGAAGATATCTTCAGAAAAGGGAGGCCTGTGGACCGTCATCCCCATCTTCCGGGTTTTTTGTTGCAGCATCCTCTGGGGCTGTTGGCGCAGCTGTCGAGGATGGTGCTGATTCCGCTTTAGGCTGGGGCGCATGCGGCACCTCTGCAGGTTTCGCATCGTTCCTTTCCGGCGCTGTAGGCGGGGCCAGTTCTTCGACATCCTCCCCTACAGCAGGCAATTCAGCGTTGGGATCAGGGGTGTCTTCCATGGTCACTTTGGCGCGTGGATCCACCGACAAACGCTTGCCTCTGGCCTTGACCCCTTTGACCGAGATGAATTCATTCAAGCTGAACCTTTGCTCCCCCAAATCTTTGGCTGTGCACTTGATGACAGGGGCGCCATGGTCGGTAAAGAGCAGCATGCTTGACCCCTCGGACTCACCGATGAACTCCATGGTCTTGCTCGAATTCTCTGCATGAAACCGTTTGACATAAACGGCCTTTTTTTCGCCGTCCCGGTGAACCACCGTCAATGGACGGTCTGAGTGCCACTTGTCGAGGAAAATCATGTCATCCGGAAAATGGGTGCTCAACTCCGGCTTCACCAATTCATAGGCACCTGAAGCCACGACCACCAGCAAGCGGTCATCGGGTCCAAAAGCCCCCACCAACCGGCCTCTGCCCTCGCTGTTGAGGCGTTTGACGGCCTCATCGAACCACACCTTTCGAGCGCCCAAGGTGCTGGTGCCCGCACTTTTCAGATCGACCCTGCCCGTGACGGCATATTTGGTCGCGGTATTTCCTGCTGCACCTCGGCCTTTGATGGCAATCTCGGCAAAGTCAACATCCACCTTTAAGGACTTGAGACGGGGCATGCGGCTCAGGTGAATCGTCACCTGTTCTGCCTCCCCATTGAGGTTGGCACTGAACCACAACACCTGGCTTCCCGGTGTTCCTTTGGTCAAATGGTACACCTTGTCGCGGGTCATGGAAGTCACATGAAAACGCTTGACAAAAGTGCGTCCGCCGCCGGTTTTCTTCCCATCGCGGTACATCAGATTGTAGGTGGTGCGCTCATCGCCCCGCTTCCATATCCCAACGTGCAAAATGTCCTTTCCAAAAAACGCTTTGGGGCTGACTTTGGAAACCTGCATTGTGCCATCCTTTCGAAACACAATGATGTCGGCAATGTCTGAGCAATCACAGATGTAATCACCTTCTCCACGCGGCATTCCAATGCCCACGAAGCCTTCCTTTTTATCGGCGTAGAGTTTGTGATTGGCCACCGCCACTTTGGCGCTGTCAATGTTGCCAAACGCGCGCAAGGTGGTCCTCCGCTCGCGGCCTTTGCCGTATTTCTTTTTGAGCTGACGGTACCACTCTATGGTGTAATCCGTGAGGTGCTCCAGATGGTTCTTGACCTCATCGATCTCTACTTCCAGATTGGCAATCCGTTGGTCCGCTTTGTCGGAGTCGAATTTCGAGATGCGCTTGATGCGGATTTCGGTCAATCGGGTGACATCCTCGTCGGTAACGGGGCGGATCAAATGCTTGATGTGCGGCGCGAGACCTTCATGAATGGCCTTCAAAATGGCATCCCAGGTTTCGCACTCTTCGATGTCCCGGTAGATGCGCTTTTCGATGAAGATTTTCTCCAGAGAAGCGAAGTGCCAAGACTCTTGCAATTCGCCGAGGCGGATTTCCAGCTCTCTGCCCAGCAGCATCCGGGTGCGGTCTGCACTTCGCTTGAGGATTTCCTTGACCCCCAAGAACACCGGACGGTCGTTTTCAATCACGCATGCGTTGGGAGCGATGCGCACCTCGCAATCTGTAAAAGCGAACAGCGCATCAATGGTCCGGTCTGGAGAGACGCCAGACGCCAAGTGGATCATCACTTCTACAAACTCTGCCGTGTTGTCTTCGACGCGTTTGACCTTGATTTTACCCTTGTCGTTGGCCTTGAGAATGCTCTCAATCAGCGAAGTCGTGGTGACGCCATATGGCAGCTCGTCGACCACGAGGGTTTTGTTGTCCTCCTTCCGGATTTTGGCCCGGACGCGGACGCGTCCTCCCCGGAGCCCATCGTTGTAGAGCTCGCAATCGGCCTCCCCGCCTGCAGGAAAGTCAGGCAGCAGCTTAAAACTGCGCCCTTTGAGGTAAGCCACGGCGCCGTCTATCAACTCTACAAAGTTGTGAGGCAGCATTTTACAGGCCAGTCCTACGGCGATGCCTTCGGCGCCTTGCTGCAGCAACAGCGGGAATTTTACCGGAAGTGTTTCGGGCTCCTGGTTGCGGCCATCATAGCTGGCCAGCCAATGGGTGGTTTTGGGATTGAAGAGTGCTTCTTTGGCAAACGTGCTCAACCGTGTCTCGATGTAACGCGGCGCAGCAGCCCGGTCGCCCGTTGCGACGTTGCCCCAGTTTCCCTGACAGTCCAACACGAGTTCGCGCTGGCCAATTTGCACCATGGCGTCGCCAATGCTCGCGTCACCGTGGGGGTGAAACTTCATGGTGTTGCCGATGGCATTGGCCACCTTGTGGAACCTGCCGTCCTCCAGCTCCCTCAAAGAGTGCAGAATGCGCCGTTGAACAGGCTTCAAACCGTCGTGCAGGTGCGGTACAGCGCGCTCGAGGATCACATAGGATGCATAGTCCAAGAAATACTCGTTGTACATCCCTTTGATGCGGATGACCTGCTCCAAGTCCTTGGTGCCATCTCCACCTTCGGCCGCCTCCAAGGTGCCTTCTTCCGAAGCCTCACCCATGTCATCGCCGTCTCCGGCCGGCGTTGGCGTCCCGCCTGCTGTAGATCCGTCCTCGTTTCCTTCGGACTTCATGCCGTCTTGCTCGTCCCGCTCCTCGGGACCCTGGGCTTCCTCGCTCATGCCGCTTCCGTGGTTTCCTTGGGTTCATCCGGGTCCTTTTCGACACGGAGATTGTCAATGATGAAGCGCTGCCGATCTGGGGTGTTCTTCCCCATGAAAAACGACAGCATGTCATCGAGTTGGTGCTCGCCTCCGAGGTCCACTGGATCGAGCCTGATGTCCTCCCCTATGAAGTGAGAGAACTCGTCGGGACTGATCTCACCCAATCCCTTGAATCGGGTGATCTCAGGCTTTGGACCGAGGGCTCCAATGGCGCTGACGCGCTCCTCCTCAGAATAGCAATACCGGGTTTCTTTTTTGTTCCGCACCCGGAAGAGTGGCGTTTGCAACACATACAGGTGCCCCTTCCTCACCAGGTCGGGAAAGAACTGCAGGAAAAACGTCATGAGCAGAATGCGGATGTGCATTCCGTCCACATCGGCATCCGTTGCGATGATGACCTGGTTGTAACGCAGCCCGTCCAGTCCATCCTCGATGTCGAGGGCGGCTTGCAGCAGGTTGAATTCCTCGTTCTCATAGACGACCTTCTTGGTCAAGCCATAACAATTGAGGGGCTTTCCTTTGAGGGAGAACACCGCCTGGGTGTTGACATCGCGGGCTTTGGTGATGCTGCCCGAAGCGCTGTCGCCCTCGGTGATGAACAACATGGACTCCTCGGCCCGGTCGTGCTTCTTGGTGAGGTGCACCCTGCAGTCGCGCAGTTTCTTGTTGTGTAAGCTGGCCTTTTTCGCCCGTTCTCTCGCGAGCTTTTTGATGCCTGCGAGGTCCTTGCGCTCTTTTTCGCTCTGCAGAATCCGCTTGAGCAAGGCCGTGGCCGTGTCGGGATTGCGGTGCAGGTGGTTGGCCAGCTCTACTTTGAGAAAGTCATAGACGAAGGAACGCATGCTCGTTCCTCCTGGACGGATTTCCGATGACCCCAGCTTGGTTTTTGTCTGTGATTCAAATACCGGTTCCTGCACCCTTACTGCAATGGCCGCCATCAAACCCATGCGGACATCACCGGGGTCGTATTCCTTTTGGAAAAAGTCCCGGACCACCTTGACATAGGCTTCCCTAAGCGCCTTCTGGTGGGTTCCACCCTGCGTGGTGTATTGACCGTTGACAAAGCTGTAGTGGTCTTCGCCATAAGCCTGGGTGTGCGTCAAAGCCACCTCTATGTCATCCCCCTTGAGGTGCATGATGGGATAACCGGATTCTGCGGAGAGGTTTTGCTTGATCAGGTCCTTGAGGCCGTCTTCACTGTGTATTTTTTCCCCGTTGAAGACCAAGGTCAAACCACTGTTGAGGTACGCATAATTCCAGAGCAAGCGCTCTACGTATTCTCGCCTGTATTGGTAAGACTTGAATACCGAAGCGTCTGGGCGGAACCAAGTGCGGGTTCCGTTCCGCAATGAAGTTGAAGTGACTTTTTCGTCGTCTTTGAGGACCCCCAATTCAAAGCTGGCTGCCTTGACGCTGCCCTCCCTGAAACTCTCAATCCTGAATTCAGAGGACAAGGCGTTCACGGCTTTGGTACCCACACCATTCAGACCCACCGTTTTGCTGAAAGCGCCCTCGCTGTACTTCGCTCCGGTGTTGATTTTGGAGACACAGTCCACAACGGCTCCGTGCGGGATTCCCCTGCCGTAATCTCGGACCTGAACCGCACCTTCTTTGATGCTGATTTCTATGACCTTGCCATGGCCCATAAGGTGTTCATCGATGCTGTTGTCGATGACTTCCTTGAGCAGGACGTAAATGCCATCATCGGCACTGGCGCCGTCGCCCAACTTGCCGATGTACATGCCGGGCCTCAGCCGGATGTGCTCTTTCCAATCAAGCGACCTAATGTCACTCTCTGTATAATCCTGTTTTCCTTGGTGTGCCACGCTGGTGTGCCTGTTGAGCCAACCTGAAAAGTACTGGATTTCTAGGCCCTATCAGCATTCTAAAAGCCGCCGTTTTCCACATGTGCGCAGGTTCTTTCCCATTGACAATGACAAATCTCACCTCAACTATGACCCTCATCGTTGCTCCATGTGAATCAAAATCGCCGTTATCTTGTTGCATGAGCATGTCCTGGACCACATTCACCTCTTGCATCACCGCTTTATTCATGACCACCTCCTCGCTGGGAGCCGCCGCCCAATGGTACGCTGTTCCCCCGGAGAGTAAAGATGCCAGCTGGCAAGCTGGAGAACAGATGCGGGCTCAGGCGAGGGAGGCTGTTGCGGACGCCCGAGCAGTTTCCTACGACCACGCTTTGCTTTCGGTTGTACTCGACGCTGCACCTGCTGAATGGGATGGTGCACAGGGGTCGGGAACCCGCCTAGAAAACAGCAGCTGCAGATTGACCCTTCCCTTGGTGGCGCAAAATGACCGCGGTTGGGAGGCGCACCCCTTCCGGGCCGTTCGTTCCGACGTCATGGCTCCTGCTTTGACAGCCAAGTATCCAGAAATCCGCAGTTACATGGTTCAATCCGAGCTCAACGGCTTGATTTTTGGCCGCATCGACATGAGTCCGCGGGGGTTTCATGGCATCATCCATACCCCAGGCGGTACCGTGTACATCGACCCCTGGAACGTGGGGCAATTCGACCAATTGATGGTGTACACCCGGACCGAATTCATGAACGTCACCGAAAAGCGGAGAGACGGCTGTGATGCGCGCCAAATGGGGGTAGGAAAAGGCACCGATGCCAGTGGCACCGGACGGCTTGACGACGGCAAGATTACCCAGCGCGTTGGCCCTCCGTACGGTCCAACCCGGCGCAATTATTCGCTGGCCTTGGCATGCACGGGAGAGTACGGTCAATTTCATGGAGGTACGGTCTCCAGCGTGTTGTCCGCCATGAACACGTCTATCAACCGCATCAACAGCATTGTGGAACCCGAAATGGCCATCCGATTGACCCTCATCCCCGACAACGACGAATTGATCTTTCTGAACGGTTCTACGGACCCTTACACCAACTCCAACGGAGGAGCCATGCTGTCGCAAAACCAAAACACCATCGACAACATCATTGGTTTCAACGGGTATGACATCGGGCACGTGTTCTCCACGGGCGGCGGCGGCGTCGCTTACCTCGCCTCGGTATGCACGTCCTTCAAAGCCGGCGGTGTAACGGGGCTCCCCGCTCCCATTGGCGACCCTTTTGATGTGGACTACGTGGGGCACGAAATGGGGCATCAATTTGGGTGCAACCACACCTTCAACAATTCCTGCAGTGGCAACCGCGCTTCATCGGCGGCCTATGAACCTGGCAGCGGTTCTACCATCATGAGTTACAGCGGAATTTGTGCGCCCAACCTGCAAAACAATTCCGACGATGTGTACCACGTGCACAGCCTGATCGAAGGAACCAACTATCTCCACAGCGGATTTGGCAACTCCTGTGCCACGCAGGCGTCCAGTGGAAATTCTGCCCCCACTGTTTCGGTGGGCGTGAGCACGTTTAGCATTCCAAAGGAGACCCCGTTCGAACTGACCGCTATTGCCACCGACCCCAACCCTGCGAACACCTTGACCTACAGCTGGGAGCAGTACAACTTGGGCAATGCCACATCCAGCGGCGACAACAACCTCAACAACCCCGCCGGCAACGCCCCCTGCATCCGGTCATTTGCTCCTGTAACCTCCCCAACACGCGTCATCCCGAAAGTCGACAAACTGGTCAACAACCAAGTGTCTTTTGGAGAACACCTGCCTGACTACAGCAGAAACATGACATTTAAGTGCACCGTGCGCGACAACAATCCCGGTTGCGGTGGCGTGGCAGTGGGCACCAAGACCTTTCTGATCGACGCAACAACGGGCCCCTTCTTGGTGTCGTACCCCAACACCAACATCAGCCGCGCTGGAAACTCTGAATTGACCGTGCTCTGGGATGTTGCTGGAACCGATGGCGGCAACGTAAACTGCTCGGATGTAGACATCTATTGCAGTGTGGACGGAGGGTACACCTGGACATACCAGCTCGCTGAAAGCGTTCCCAATTCAGGATCTGCAGTGGTCGTTCTGCCCGCGATTACCACCAATGCTGCCCGCATCAAAGTGAAAGGGGACGGCTCCATCTTCTTTGACATTAGCAATGCCAACTTCACAATAACGGCTGTGCAGGGCTGCACGGACCCCACAGCGTGCAACTTCATGGACATTGCCTCTGTCGATGACGGTTCCTGTCAGCCCCCAGGCGTCCTCTATGCCGATGCCGACGGTGATGGCTTTGGAAATGCCGACGTGAACACCACGGGATGCGAAGGAAGTCTCATTGGTTTTGTCACAAACGCAACCGATTGC
>Ga0115570_10001308_pt1 | contig 20229 bp, 18 predicted proteins | sample COGITO_mtgs_1205_3_FD_87294 | JGI IMG/M metagenome (GOLD analysis project Ga0115570, IMG submission 87294) | Pelagic marine microbial communities from North Sea - COGITO_mtgs_120524 | ecosystem: Environmental > Aquatic > Marine > Epipelagic | place: Germany:Helgoland, sampling site Kabeltonne... | reverse complement strand
CTATACTAAGTCACGCCATAACATTCTCCTATCCGAGCAGTATCCTAAAATCTATTGCATTGAGTGGCTATTGCAATGAATCCCTCCTTCCAAAAGAATGGAAAAATCAAAATTTTAGTCATTTGAAGCTCTATGCTGCTCATGGCACAGATGATGAAGTTATTCCAGTATCATGGGCGCAACAGTCTGCCGAATTGCTTAATTCAATTCCAAATTTAAATTTTGAGTACCACGAATTTAAAATGGGCCATGGTGTGTCACAGGATAGTTTTGCCGATTTCATGCGGTGGATGACCCAATCATAAATCCAAAACCAATCCGTCATAGGCCAAATAGATGTTTCTTGGCAGCGTATTTTGTACCTGTTCATGAAGCCCTAAATGATGACTTATATGCGTGAGGTATGCCTTCTCTGGGACTATTTTCTCAATAAATTCTAAGGCATCCGTTAGACTAAAATGCGAGTGGTGAGGCTCATGTCGTAAGGCATTAACAACCAATGTTTTTACGCCTTTTAACTTTTTCTCAGACTCTTTAGGTATCCGCTTGGCATCAGTAATGTAGGCAAAATCACCAAACCTAAAACCCACAACATTTAACTGGTTATGGTCCACTTCAATCGGTACGATATTCAAACCCAACACTTGAAAAGGTTCTTTGTCAATGATGTGGGTAATTAATGAGGGTACTCCAGGATATCTTCCTTCCGTTTTAAAAATATAGTCAAATCTAACCTTAAGATTATCAATTACCCGTTTAATGGTGTATAATGGTAATGGTCCTTGTTTAAAACAATAGGGGCGAATATCATCAAGTCCTGCGACATGATCCGCATGCTCATGGGTAATTAAAAGCGCATCAATTTTCTGAATATCAGCACTTAACATTTGTTGTCGGAAATCAGGACCACAATCAACCACAAACGATTTCCCATGCCATTCTACATGAATAGAAACGCGCAACCTGCGGTCTTTAGAATCTTTACTATGACACACGGGGTGATTACTCCCGATAACAGGTATCCCTTGTGATGTTCCAGTTCCGAGAAAAGTGATTCGCATATAATGAATGTGAAAAAGAGTCAAAACAAAATTATGGATATATTTCTCAATGGACGGATAAATTAATAATTTTGCCTAGTAACGAATCCTAATATGGAAATCACTCACAAAGGCGATAAAGTAATCGACCTTACCCCCTCTATCAAGCAGAAGGCATTGCGCATTAACCTTAATGATGACATTTATGGGACCTTTGCCGAAATCGGTGCAGGTCAAGAAACTGTTAGGCAGTTTTTTAGAGCTGGTGGCGCTTCTGGCACCATAGCTAAGGCCATGTCTGCATACGACAAAGACTTTAGTGATGCCATTTATGGTGAAGAAAAAGACGGTCGATATGTCACAGAAGATCGTCTTAAAAAGATGTTAGATCATGAAATGGATCTCATAGAAAAGCGGTTAAGCAGAAAAAAACATCCGAACAAGTTGTTTTTCACTTATGCCAATACTGTCACCACCATTGATTTCGCGAAACAGTATAAAGGTCATGGTTGGGTTGGGATTCGATTCCAAATTGATACAACACAAGTCTATAACGATATTATTCTTCACATTCGATTCAAAGAAACCGATGCAAGATTGCAGCAAGAAACCTTGGGAACTTTAGGGACAAATTTGATTTATGGTGCTTTTTACAAATACAATGAGCCAAAAAGTTTATTGAAGTATCTTTACGATCATCTAAATCAAGACCAGCTAGAAATTGATACTGTAAATTTCTCTGGACCAGTTTTTGAGAACGTCGATAACCGATTGATGAGTCTTCAATTGGTAAAAAACGGCATGACTGACGCTGTGATGTTCTCTCCAGAAGGCATAAACGTGCTTCCTGCGGCTCAGTTATACAAAAAGAATATTTTGGCTCTCAGAGGTAGCTTTAGACCGGTGACTAAAGTAAATATTGATCTGTATGAAAATGCTTTGAAGATGTTTGTCAATGAGAATAAAGTTGACAGAGATTGTACCGAAGTCATTTTCGAAATCACTTTATCCAATTTAAAATCTGAGGGCGAAATTGATGAAGTCGATTTTTTATCGAGAGCAGACTTGTTATGTGCTCTTGGTCATAAAGTTTTAATTTCCAATTTTAAAGAATATTATCGACTTGTAGAATATTTCTCAAACTACACCAAACATCGCATGGGATTGGCCATGGGTGTTAATAATTTGGTTGAGATATTTGACGAAAAATATTACCGTCATCTGTCTGGTGGTATACTAGAGGCCTTCGGAAAACTATTCTTTAAGGATCTGAAAGTTTATCTGTATCCATTATTATCTGAAGAGGATGGCTTGAAAGACAGCAACAACCTCAAAGTACACCCTAGAATGAAAGAACTTTATAAATTCTTTAAAGAAAATGGCCGTGTAGAAGATATCAAAACCTATGATCCTTCATTACTAGGCATTTTCTCACGAGGCATTTTACAGGCGATCAATAGCAATGAAACTGGTTGGGAAGACAAAGTACCTAATGGTATTGCCGATTTAATAAAAGAACGACAGTTGTTTGGTTGGGGTCAATCCAATTAACACTTTACTTAGGGTTTTAAAATTTGAGTCGCATGTTCCTTGGTCTTCACTTTTGTAATAACACGATCAACAATTCCTGACGTGTTAAACACAAAGGTTGTACGATGAATGCCATCATAAATTTTTCCCATAAATTTCTTTTCTCCCCAAACACCAAAAGCCTCAATGACTTTACGGTCAACGTCTGCAAGTAAGGGATAAGGAAAATTAAATTTCGTTTTAAAATTTGTTTGGGCTTTTTCTGAGTCTGCGCTTACACCCAGTATCTCATATCCCTCTTTTTGAAGTGTTTGGTAATGGTCTCTTAAATCACAAGCCTCTGCTGTACATCCTGGTGTGTTGGCCTTAGGATAGAAAAAAACCACCAATTTACGCCCCATAAAACTTGTTAAGTCTATTGGATTACCAGACTCATCATTTACAGTTACATTTGGGATTTTATCTCCTACTTTTAACATATTCATGGCTTTCATTATTTTTGGTAAAATTAAGCATTCATGACCAAACTAGAAAAAGTTGACTTTACTATCGAAACACTTGATCGATTGTATCCTGAAATTCCAATACCCTTGGATCATAAGGACCCATATACGCTCCTAATTGCTGTGCTGTTATCTGCTCAAAGTACGGATATAAGAGTCAATCAAATTACACCTCTTTTGTTTGCCAAAGCAGATAATCCAAGCGAAATGATTAAATTGAGTGTTGAAGAAATCAGAGATATCATACGACCTGTTGGTCTTTCTCCGATGAAAAGTAAAGGTATTCACGGCCTATCACATATTTTATTAAATGAACATGATGGACAAGTGCCAGAAAGCTTTGAAGCTCTCGAAGCATTGCCAGCAGTAGGTCACAAAACAGCAAGTGTCGTCATGTCTCAAGCCTTTGGGGTGCCGGCCTTTCCTATTGACACGCACATCCATAGATTACTATACCGATGGGGCTTTAGTAGTGGGAAAAATGTCGTTCAGTCTGAGAAAGATGCTAAAAGATTATTCCCAAAATCACTTTGGAATAAGCTACATCTTCAAATCATTTGGTACGGAAGAGAATATTCGCCCGCACGTGGATGGGATTTAGACCGTGACATTATCACCAAAAACATTGGAAGGGCTTCTGTGATCGCCAAATATTACAAATTAAAAAAACGTTAGTTCAGACAACACTCAAAACATAAATCACCGCTATTGATGATATATAAAGATTGAGCATAAGCCAACAAAAATGAAATTGACTCAAGTTTAAAATCGTTTTGAAGAAATTTTTGAGAGTAAAGTTTTGCCATAAAAGATTATTAAGTACTTGTATAACGCAACCTTAAACTTTTTATTATATTTAATTGGTAAGTACAATTTTGTGTTTACCAACAACCTTTCTCAAGTTGATTAAAGCATAACGCATGCGACCCAGTGCAGTATTAATACTAACTCCTGTTTGTTCTGATATTTCCTTAAAACTCATATCTTTAAAAAGCCTCATTTCCAAAACTTCACGCTGGTCTTCGGGCAAAAAATCAAGTAACTTTACCACATCGAGCTCTACTTGATTTTTAATTATACGATTTTCAGCGTTTAGGCTATCGTCTGAAATTAAAGAGAAAATATCAAATTCCCCTTTATTATTATAAACAGGAATCCTGTTTTGCTTTCTAAAATAATCAATAACTAAATTGTGAGCAATGCGCATCACCCAAGGTACGAATTTTCCTTCCTCATTATATTTTCCTGACTTAACGGTCCGAATAACCTTTAAAAAAGTATCCTGAAAAATATCCTCCGAGATGTCCCGATTATGGATTTTAGAATAAATAAAATTAAAAATACGTTTGCGATGTCTCTTTAAGAGTAACGTTAACGCCTGATCATCTCCATTAATAAAAGCTGATACTAAAACAGCGTCTGAAGTTTCTTTTGTATACATAACACTTCGAATTAAACAGTTGGTACTGAGATTAGATTTTAAAGTGTAATGTTTTACAATAGCTGTTTTTTATGTTGTTAGACTAACAAATATAGAATATTTAGGTCAAATAATTGTTCCTTGACTATAAATAAAGTCCTAAAACAATTAAGTATCTTTGCAAATTATACCAAAAATAATGCCAAAAGGTAATTCGGACGTCGCCACCCACGAAGCTATTCTAATCAAAGGCGCACGTTTACATAATCTAAAGAACATCGATGTTTCTATCCCTCGAAATAAACTGGTCGTTATTACGGGGTTATCAGGTTCTGGCAAATCTAGTTTGGCATTCGATACACTATATGCAGAGGGTCAACGGCGATATGTAGAGAGTTTATCTAGCTATGCACGTCAATTCTTAGGACGATTGAACAAACCTTTAGTAGACTACATCAAAGGCATATCCCCTGCCGTTGCCATTGAGCAAAAAGTAAACACAACAAATCCAAGATCTACAGTTGGTACGTCCACGGAGATTTATGATTATCTAAAGTTACTTTTCGCGCGTGTAGGACAAACTATTGATCCTCAAACAGGGCAAATTGTTAAAAAAGATTCGATTTCAGATGTCGTTGATTTCGTTAAATCGATCAAAGAAGGCAGTAAACTTTTACTAATTTCAGAAATTGTCTTAGAAAAAGACAGAAAACTAATTGATAAATTCAAGGTTTTACAACAATTGGGCTTTTCGAGACTTAAGTACAAAAATCAGGTCGTAAGAATTGAAGATGCTATCGAATCTAGTTATACGAGCGGAAAGTGGCATATTGTAATTGATCGCATCATTGTCAAACATGAAGATGATTTTTACAACAGGCTTGCAGATGCTGTTGATATGGCATTTTATGAGGGTAAAGGGAAATGTACAATTGAAAATTTAGACGAGCTTTCAATACATCATTTTAGTAATTCATTTGAGTCAAATGGCATTGCATTTCTAGAGCCAAATGTTCATTTGTTTAGTTTTAACAATCCTTATGGTGCATGCACTGCCTGCGAGGGCTATGGCGATGTTATTGGCATAGACGAGTCTCTAGTTATACCAAATTCAAGTCTGTCAGTATTTGATGATGCTATAGTTCCTTGGCGAAGTGACAGCATGAGGAAGTACAAAGAACGCTTCATCACTCAGTCTGCGGCATTTAATTTTCCGATTCATCGTCCCTACTTTGAATTAACAACTGAAGAAAAAAAACTGTTGTGGGAAGGGGCTAAATCTTTGAAGGGGATCAATGCATTTTTTAACTTTCTAGAATCAAAAATATATAAGATTCAGAATCGCGTCATGTTAAGTCGATTCAGAGGTAAAACAATATGTCAATCATGCCATGGTACACGACTACGTGCTGAAGCTAGATATGTTAAAATAGGCGGCATGAGCTTGCCAGAATTGGTTGATTTTCCGTTAGATCAATTAATAATATTCTTTGAACAGCTCAAACTCGAGCAACATCAGTTGGAAATAGCAAAACGTCTTTTGCACGAAATCAAATCTAGACTGAGTTTTCTGTCAAAAGTTGGGCTAACTTACTTGACTTTAAACCGGAAGTCGAATAGTTTATCTGGCGGTGAAAGCCAGCGGATCAATCTAGCAACAGCTCTAGGAAGTAGTTTGGTTGGATCCATGTATATTTTAGATGAACCCAGTATCGGTCTTCATCCTAAAGATTCACAAAAACTAATTGAGGTTTTAAAAGAGTTACGAAATCTCGGAAATACTGTAATTGTTGTTGAACACGACGAAGATATTATGCGTCAAGCAGATGCCATTATTGATATTGGCCCAGAGGCTGGTACTTTTGGAGGAGAGGTGGTTTCTCAAGGAAGTTTCAAACAATTATTGGCATCGAATTCGTTGACCGCTCAATATCTCAAAGGGACCTTATCCATTGATCCGCAAACTTCTCGCTCAACATCTGCGGCATATATTAAAATTGAAGGTGCCCGAGCATACAATTTAAAAAATATTGATGTCACATTTCCTTTAAACTGTCTAACTGTCATAACTGGAGTATCTGGCTCCGGAAAAAGTACTTTAGTTCGCAAAATTTTATACCCCGCCGTTCAGAAAGCCATAGGGGGTTATGGTGAAAAGCCAGGAGAGCATACTAAGATTAGTGGTGCATTAACGCAGATCAAACAAGTTGAATTTGTGAATCAAAATCCCATTGGGCGGTCTTCAAGATCTAATCCTGTTACATACATTAAGGCATACGATGACATCCGTGCGCTTTATGCAAAACAACCCTTGAGCAAACAACGCAAATTCGCATCAAAACATTTCTCGTTTAATGTTGATGGTGGTCGATGCGATAATTGTAAGGGTGAGGGCACCGTCACTATTGAAATGCAATTTATGGCAGATGTCCAGTTAGAATGCGATGTTTGTAAAGGTCTGCGATTTAAAAAGGAAATTTTAGATGTTAAATTTTATGACCAATCCATCACCGATATTTTGAGCATGACTATCGATGATGCTATTGCCTTTTTTGAATCTCACCAAGAAGAAAAAATAAAAAACAAGCTAATGCCGCTTCAAGATGTTGGCCTAGGTTATGTAACCCTTGGACAAAGCTCTTCTACCCTTTCGGGAGGAGAGGCTCAACGTATTAAATTGGCTTCATTTTTGGGAAAAGGTCAACAATCGGATGCGCATTTGTTTATTTTTGACGAGCCGACAACGGGCTTACACTTCCATGACATTAAAAAACTACTAAAATCATTTGACGCTTTGATTGACCATGGTCATTCCGTAATTGTTGTAGAACACAATTTGGATTTGATTAAGTGTGCTGATCATATCATTGATCTAGGTCCTGATGGTGGTAATAATGGTGGCTATGTGGTTTGTGAAGGAACACCAAAAGAACTGGTCGCCTGCAAAACATCAGCTACTGGCCAGTTTCTCAAGAGCAAAATTTAGGGTGATTTTATTGATGATCTTTAAATTTTATAACTTAGTCTGGTAAACTGAAATAAACATCATGACTACAACTCAAAGCCCTACTAAACTATTTCGTGTTATTAGCATTTTTGCTCTTCTTTGGAACGCTATTGGTGCATTTCAATTTTTTGTAGAAATGTCAATGACCGAAGAAACACTCTCATCTTATCCTCAAGACATTCAAAATTTTATGCATAACATTCCTTCTTGGTTCACTTATGCCTTTGGCATAGCTGTTTTTGGTGGATTCATTGGAAGTCTTGGGTTGGTACTTCTAAAAAATTGGTCAGTAATTTTAATGCAAATTTCCTTTTTTGCCGTATTTGCGATGACCTTTTATGATTTCTTTATACAGAATGACGTTGCTATGACAGTAGCATTTAGCACCATGCCAATCGTTGTTTTTAGCATTTCATTATTTCTACTAATATTCTCTAGACGTGCAAAATTTAAGGGCTACTTGAACTAGTATTAGTAAGATAGAATTGAGGTTAAGGTTTTTCCAAACCTTTCTTGTGGTAAAAATTGTTTTTCCAATAATGGGTTAAATGGTATTGGTGTTTCTATAGATGCCACGCGTTTGACGGGCGCATCCAAGAATTCAAAACAATTGTCCGCGATTAAGGAGGCAATATCAGCACCAATACCACCAAACATAGTGTCTTCGTGAAAGACTATAGCTTTACCAGTTTTCCGAACAGAAGCATAGATAGTTTCTGTGTCAAGGGGTTGCAAACTATTAAGGTCGATAAGATCGGCAGAAACAAATGGCATGTCATTCAAAGTTGCTATGGCCCAATGAACAGCGGCGCCATAGGCCACGATTGTCACTTGATCACCAGTTCGACGTAAAACCGCCTCGCCAAAAGGAATCGTGTAATAACCATCTGGCACCTCTTGTTTTACACTGCGATACAGTGCCTTATGTTCAAAAAACATTACTGGATTAGGATCATTAACAGCAGTAGTGAGCAAGCCTTTAGCATCATACGGAAATGCTGGATAGACCACTTTTAGCCCTGGTGTTTTGGTAAACCATGCCTCATTTGTTTGCGAATGAAATGGTCCTGCAGCTACCCCGGCGCCACATGGCATTCTTAAAACCACATCAGCATTTTGACCCCACCGATAGTGTACTTTCGCTAAATAATTGACAATAGGGTTAAATCCTGATGTTACAAAATCAGAAAACTGAAGTTCCACAACACTTTTTATCCCACCGATTGAAAGTCCCATAGCCGCTTCGACAATACCTGATTCGCAAATCGGAGTGTTTCTTACTCTTGCTTTTCCAAACTGTTCTAAATAGCCTTCCGATATTTTAAAGGCTCCTCCATATTCAGCGATATCTTGACCCATAAAAACCAAATCTTCATGTTTTTCCATAGATTGCCTCAAGCCGTCAGAAATGGCATCTATGAACCTAATTTCATTGGAGGGTCCTTCAGCTTTAAAATCTTCATACTGGAAAGGCGCATAGCAGTCGGCGAGTTCAATAGCTTCATTAGGAATGATATCGGGAGCAGCATATGCTTGTTGCAACGCGCCATCAATATCTGATTTAATTTCAGATGACATTTGTTCAATATCATCTTTTGTTATCAGTTGATGGTCCAATAAATAATTTTGATAATTTTGTAAAGGATCCTTGGCCGCCCATTCGTCCATCAATTCTTGTGGAACGTACTTTGTGCCACTCGCCTCCTCGTGCCCGCGCATCCTAAATGTTTTGAACTCGATTAAAACAGGCTCTGGATTCAATCGTAATTCTTTGGCAATCTTTGAGATTTCCGTGTAAACCTCCAGAATATTATTTCCATTTAAAATCACAGAACGCATGCCATATCCTAGGGCGCGATCAGCAATATTTTTACAATTATATTGTTCATTAGTCGGCGTTGACAAACCATAGCCGTTGTTCTCAATACAAAACAAAACGGGTAAATTCCATACTGAAGCCACATTAAGTGCTTCATGAAAATCACCTTCACTAGTGCCTCCTTCACCCGAAAAAACAGCTGTTACACCTTTGTTCATTTTTAAAAGATCAGCTAAGGCAATCCCATTTGCAACACCCATCTGTGGTCCAAGATGAGATATCATTCCTACCAAGTTAAAATACTGCGAACCAAAGTGAAATGAACGGTCTCTTCCCTTGGTAAAACCATCCAACTTACCTTGCCACTGACAAAACAATTTAAATAATGGTACCTGCCGGCTCGTAAACACACCTAAATTACGATGCATTGGTAAAATATAATCAGAGTCTTTAAGCGCTGATGTCACTCCAACTGAAATGGCTTCTTGACCGATTCCTGAAAACCACTTGGATATTTTTCCTTGTCGTAACAAAACGAGCATTTTTTCTTCAATCAGCCTTGGCAAAAGTAATTTTTTATACAACTCCAATTGTTGCGACTTAGAAACTGAAAAATGACTAAAGTCCATTAAAGACAGTGACTCAATTTTTTTTGACATATAAAAGTAGTGTTAGATCAAAATTATGAAAAAAGAAGCAGTTATTGAACATCTTAAGCGTTCTTGAATTTTACTATATTTGAAGTATAAATAGTTTAACCATGAGCGAAATTCCAAGTGTTGATTTAAACGACTTTCTAACGGATAATCCAATTGAAAAAAAGGCCTTCGTTAATGCCATTGGCGCATCTTTTGAAGAGATAGGCTTTGTTGCCTTGAGCGGTCATTTTCTTGAAGAGGAACTCGTTGATAAATTATACGAACAAATTCAATTATTTTTCGCTCTGCCTTTGGAGGTTAAAAAGTCTTACGAAATTGAAGGTCTTGCAGGTCAACGGGGCTATGTTTCTTTTGGTAAAGAAAGTGCCAAAGGACGAAATATTGGCGATCTCAAAGAATTTTTTCACTTTGGCCAATATGTCGAAGACGATCCAGAAAGAGCTAAAGAATATCCAGAAAATGTATTGGTCACACAATTGCCAGAGTTCAACTCTGTTGGTAAGGAAGTTTATGAAAAGTTAGAATTAACAGCGAAATATGTTTTACGTGCTTTGGCCCTCTATCTAAAATTAGAGGAAACTTATTTTGACGATTTTATCCATAATGGAAACAGCATTCTTCGCCCAATTCATTACCCTCCAATTACTGAAGCACCTGATGACGCTGTACGAGCAGCAGCTCATGGCGATATCAATCTAATCACTTTATTAATGGGTGCTCATGGCAAAGGTCTGCAAGTTCAAAATCTTAATGGTGATTGGATAGATGCCATCGCTGCGCCGGATCAACTAATGATTAATGTTGGAGACATGTTGTCGCGACACACCAACAATAAATTAAAATCTACCATACATCGTGTTGTCAACCCTCCCAAACCAGAATGGAACAAGTCGCGATATTCGATACCATTTTTCATGCATCCAATCAGTGAAATGCCTTTAAATGTATTAAAACAGTGGGTGGACGAGAATCACCCAAAAAGATTTGAAGACATTACTGCCGGGGCTTTCCTTGACGAGAGACTTGTTGAATTAGGCTTAAAAAAATAAAGCAGCATGGATTTACAAGAACAATTAAGACAATTGTTTCCAGACCATGAACCTGAAAATGTCCAAAAACATCAGATACCAGATGCTGGTTTTTGGATGCAAGACGATCCAATTATTTGTAAGTACGAAAAACGCAAAGGAAAGGGTATCACACTCTTAGAAAATTATAACGGAACCTCCAACGACTTTAAAAAATTGACTCAAATACTGCAAAGAGAATTTCATGTTGGTGCCAGTGCTAAAGATGATATTATCATATTGCAAACCTCCGAGCGTGACCGAGTTATGACCTTTTTAAAATCATTGGGATTTATAGTTAAGCGCGTGGGTGGATAAACTACATAATATGTCGAGCACTGAGCTTATTCTGAATCCAGATGGTAGTGTTTACCATCTCAATTTACTTCCCGAACAGATTGCAACAACGGTTATTTTTGTTGGCGATCCAAATCGTGTGAAACGTATTTCAAAGCACTTTGATCGTATTGATGTACACACTCAAAAACGTGAATTTGTAACGCATACAGGCGTATTCAAGGGTTTTAAACTTAGTGTCATATCAACAGGAATTGGAGTTGGTAATATAGACATCGTTCTGAACGAGTTGGATGCATTAGTCAACCTCAATTTAAATACTGGAGAAAAGCTCAAAACTCAAACCACTTTAGATATCATTCGCATCGGTACCTCAGGCGCGATACAGCCTGATATTAAGGTGGATTCTAGCTTAATGAGTACGCACGGATTGCATTTGGGCGGATTATTAAGGTCTTACGACGGACTGAAGGGAGATTTAGAATTTGAACGTGCACTAAATTTACATCGTCAAACTCCTAAAGGATTAGCACAACCGGTTTTAGTAAAAGGGAATGATTACCTTATAAAGAAGTTTTTGCCGTATATTGATTATACAGGGATTACCGTTACAGCTGATGGATTTTATGGACCTCAAGGTCGGGAAATCCGACTTAAGAGCAGCTTACCTCATTTCTACAATGACCTCCAAAGCTTTTCGTTTAAAGGATTAAGATTGACCAATTTGGAAATGGAAACAGCTATGATTTATGGACTTTCAGAGCTTTTAGGTCACCGAGCTCTATCGTTAAATGCCATTTTAGCCAACCGATCAGATGGTAAATTCAGTCTAAATCCGGATAAAGTTGTTGACGGTCTTATTGAAAAAACTCTTGACGTGCTCACCAGTTGATTGGTTTGTCACAACGATTTTCTAAAATACGATTGACCTCACTAAAATGCTTGTTGCCAAACCAAAATCCCCTATTAGCGCTCAGAGGTGATGGATGTCCTGTTTCCAAAACAATATGCTTTGAACGGTCTATTTTTAAACCTTTCTTTTTAGCATAGCCTCCCCACAGTAAAAAAATAACCCCATTTTTATTGTCATTAATATGGTTAATGATGTCATTAGTAAATACCTCCCAACCTATTTTTTGATGACTCCCTGCAAGTCCAGACGAGACAGATAAAACATCATTTAACAATAAAACACCTTGCTTGGCCCAGTTTACGAGGTCTCCGCTAAGAGGATATGGTTTCGAAACATCAGCTTCTAACTCTTTGAAAATATTTCTTAATGATGGAGGATGACGTTCGCCACTATTAACTGAAAAACATAGACCATTGGCCTGATTTGGTCCGTGATATGGATCTTGACCCATAATAACAACTTTTGTGTCGCAAAAACTACATTGAACAAAAGCCTCAAACAATTGATTCTTTGGAGGATAACAAACTGAAGTTGCGTAGGCGTTTTCTACAAAATCCCACAAAGCACTGTTCTTAGGATCTATTAAAGCCCTTTTAAAAAAGTCGATCCAGTCGTTTTGAGGTAAGCTGAGCGTATTAGTCATGCTCAAAAATAACAATTCTATTTAGGGGAGCAGCAAGATTTTGATTGTGACATAAGCATCGGAGCAACAAAGACACCTTTTCCAATAAAATAAAGACCTACACCTGTCCAAATAAAATCATCATTCAAAACACCTTGTGACGATAAAATGACCACAAGACCACCAGCAATGCATAACAGAGCGGCTAAAATGGCTGAAATTTTTAAACAAGAATTTGTTATCATAATAGACTATTTAAATTAGGGCAATTCGAGGTACTAAAAATATCTTAGAGTAACCATTTATAAATATACAAAAAATAAAAATCAAGACCAGTTGATCGGTCCTTTTTCGTAATAGGGATCTAAATTGTTTAACTTTGTCCAAATTCCATTTTACTATGGTGCAGGTTAGCACAGGAACACTCAAAGATTTAGAATTTGACAGCATCAGGAAAGTATGCGCGGAGTACTGCATTACACCATTGGGTCATGCTTCAGTTATGGGAATTTCACCAATGACTCTTGTTTCAGATGTTGCACATGCTCTAAATAAGGTCAACGAATACCTTTCCAGTTTCGATAACGATAACACCATTCCCAATCACGGTTTTGAAGACATTAACAAAGCATTAAAAATGATGTCTGTTGAAAATACCTATTTGGAAATTGTTGATTTTAGGAATATCGCGAGTTTAGCTGATACTGCGAATGCTTTAATACTTTTTTTTAAAAAATTTAAAGATTATTATCCATCTCTTTACGAAGACACCCAATTGATGGAGCCCAATAAAACCATTAGAACAGAAGTTGATACCGTTATTGACAAGTTTGGAATCGTTAAAGACAACGCTAGCGCTTTGCTGTCTCAACTTCGACGTGATATAAGATCAGTTCAAGGCAAAATTAACACCAGCTTTGTTAAAGCACTAGATCATTATCAAAAATTAGATTTTCTGGATGACATCAGAGAAACTGTAGTAGACAATCGACGTGTGTTAGCCGTAAAAGCGATGTATCGCAAAAAAGTTAAGGGAAGTATATTAGGAAGCAGTAAGACTGGCAGCCTTGTTTATATGGAGCCTGAATCTACTTTTCAATTGCACAGAGAACTTCAAAATTTGCAGTTCGAAGAACATGAGGAAATCATTCGACTGCTCAAGACTTTAACCGCGGTGATGCGTTCATTTGCGCCGGAGCTCCGACTGTTTCAGTTTTTCCTAATAGATATGGATGTCGTTTCAGCCAAAGCTAAAATGGCTTTAGCCTTAAACGCTGTACTGCCTCATATCTCAGAAACGAGAGAAGTTGAAATGATCAACGCCTATCATCCTTTACTATATTTATCGAATTTGAATGAAGGGCTAGCCACCTATCCTCAAACCATCACTATGAATCTGGAACATAGAGTGATCGTTATTTCAGGTCCAAACGCCGGCGGTAAGAGTATTACACTCAAAACAGTTGGTTTGCTGCAACTCATGCTGCAAAGCGGATTTTTAGTTCCAGTCAAAGAAGGCAGTAGCATGTGTTTCTTTGAACGCATCCTAAGTGATATTGGAGACAACAATCAATAGAAAACCATCTTAGCACTTACAGCTACCGATTAAAACAGATGCGGAATTTTTTAAACAAATGCAATCCTAACACCTTATTCCTGATCGATGAGTTTGGAACTGGATCCGATCCCGAGTTGGGCGGCGCTTTAGCTGAAGTGTTTTTAGAAGAATTTAATGAGCGTCAAGCCATGGGTATGATAACCACGCACTACGCCAACTTAAAACTTCTAGCGAATGAATTGCCCAATCTGGTCAACGCCAATATGCAGTTTGATGAAAATACACTTGAGCCAAGATATAAACTGATTATTGGTCAAGCCGGGAGTTCTTTTACGTTTGAAGTGGCTCAAAAAAATGGTATTCCTTACAGTCTTATAAACAAGGCAAAAAAGAAAATTGAAAGTGGCAAAATACGTTTTGACAAAACCATTGTAAAGCTTCAAAAGGAGCGAGAGAAAATGGAAAAAATTTCTAAATCGTTAGAAACGGAGCAGATAAAAAAATTACAAGAATCCGATAAAATGGCTCAAACTAACGCTAAAATTCAAAAAAAATTAGAGAGTTATCAAGAATTGTACGACCATAATCAGCGGCTCATCCATTTAGGTCAAAAATTTCGTCAAATCGGAGAACGTTATGACCAACACCATCGAAAAAAACAACTCATGGCCGAAGTTCTTCAGCTGGTTGAATTGGAAAATAGTAAAAGAAAAAATGTAAAGTCGATTAAAAAGGATAATCAAAATAATCCTTTAGCCCAAATAAGCCAGGAAGTTCAAGGTAAAATACAGTCTATAAGAAATAAGAAAAAAAAGAAAATAAAAAAAGTTTTAGAGAAGGCAAAGCCAGCGCTTCAAATTGGTGATGAAGTTCGTCTCTTTGATGGAAAAGCCATTGGCACAGTCGAGTCATTGGAAAAAGGGAAGGCCCTAATTAATTACGGTGCTTTTACGACGAAAGCCGCTGTAGAACAACTTGAGTTGGTTAAGCCCGCAAAAATATGACCAATTATATTTTATTTTTTGATGGGGTGTGCAACTTGTGTCATTATGGTGTCCGGTTTATACTTAGGTGGGATCGACAAGAATTGATTAAATTTTGTCCAATCGATCAAGCCCCATATCGCAATTTTAATGACCCACGTCTTCGATCACTAGGCAACGACACGGTAGTATTGTATAATTTATCAACTCACAAGCTTATTAAAAAATCTGATGCAGTACTTGAACTATTAAAAATTATAGGATCACCATGGTCCTTCTTAAGAATAGGAATAATTATACCGCGCAGATGGCGAGACAGAATATACGACATATTAGCTCGAAATCGTTACAAATGGTTCGGAAAAACAGATGTCTGTCATTTCAATAATACATCTGATCAAAAACGATTTTTTTAGGTTACTTGACTTCGTCGTAATGATCGTTCCAGTTTTGAGCATGAGGTGCTCCCAATTTACCGACAGACTTCGCAACAAACATAGAAACTGCGGCATCACCTGTGACATTAATTACGGTACGACACATGTCTAGAGGACGGTCAACAGCAAAAATTAAAGCCAGTCCTACAGCAAGTTTATCAGCAGGAAAGCCGATAGATTCAAGCACTATAACCAACATAACCATTCCAGCACCGGGCACAGCTGCACTGCCAATAGATGCCATCAGTGCTGTAACGACAATGGTTAATTGATCTGTGAAAGTAAGATCAAATCCTAACGCTTGCGCAATGAAAACAGCAGCAACTGCCTGATATAAACTTGTACCATCCATATTTATAGTAGCGCCAACTGGCAAAACAAAACTCGATACTTCCTTATCAACGCCTAAATGCTCTTCAACGCGTTCCATCGTTACTGGTAGCGTGGCAGCGCTACTGCTGGTTGAAAATGCCAATAGCTGGGCAGGGCTAATTTTAGATAAAAACCAAAGCGGACTTTTTTTTGTATAAAGAGCAATGATAAGTGAATAAAAACCAACCATTATAAGCAGACCTAGAACGACTACTAAAGCATATTTAAGTAATGCCAACAGTAAATCTGGATTATCGCTGGAAACCACTACATTTGTGAGTAATGCAAAAACAGCAAAAGGCGCAGTTAGCATAATCAAATCAACCATTTTTAATACTACCGAATTCAAAGAGTCAAATAATTTTTTGAGAGGTTTTGCCTGTTTCTCACCTACAAGCAACATTGAAATACCTAAGAAAATGGTGAAAAATATAACCTGAAGCATCAATGAATTATCGCCCATAGCGCCGATGGCATTGTCTGGCACCATATCAACTATAAACTGTAATGGCCCGCTTGATCGTTGCCTTCCTGCTTCGGATATTTTAGACTGAACTCCGGCGTCATTAGCATAAGTAGATGTTAACGTATCAACAGTTTGTTGGTCTATACCCTCTCCAGGTTTAAGAATATTAACAAGTGTCAATCCTATAGTGATGGCAACTACGGTGGTTATCACATAGGTTATAATAGTCCGTAATCCAATATTTCTGAATTTTGAAATATTTTTTAAATCAGAAATCCCTTTAACCAAAGACGCTACAATTAGTGGAATTGCAATTAGTTTTAAGAGTTTAATGAAAATGACCCCAAAAGGTTTAATGAAGTTTGATGAAAATTGAGCACCACCTTCGATCTGCGTCAGCGTAATACCAAATCCAATACCCAGCAACATACCGAATAATATTTTCCAATGTAAAGGCCATTTTTTCATTTGAATGCTCATTATATTTTGGTCGAATTAATTAACTCCTTTTTCATATTTGAATTGTGTGCTGGACTGATAAATATGCTGCATTAAATAGAAATCGGCAATGACAAGTGCAGCCATAGCTTCTACAATTGGCACTGCTCTTGGCACCACACAAGGATCATGCCGTCCTTTGCCATGCATACTAATAGTTTTACCTTCTTGATCAATGGTTTCTTGTGCTTTCATAATTGTAGCGACGGGTTTGAAGGCAACTTTAAAATGGATGTCCATACCATTACTTATGCCACCTTGGATGCCTCCAGAATAGTTCGTAGTGGTTGAACCGTCTGGTCTAAATTGATCATTATGAGTACTTCCTAACATTTTAGTGCCAGCAAAACCACTTCCAAATTCAAACCCCTTAACCGCATTTATGGATAGCATCGCTTTCCCAAGCTCAGCATGCAATTTTTGAAAAACAGGTTCTCCTAGTCCCGCAGGAACATTTGATATTATGCCACTCACAACACCACCAACAGTATCACCATTTTTCTTAATCTCCTTGATCCGGGAGATCATTTTCTTGGCTACAGCAGCATCTGGACATCGGACATCGTTAGATTCTATGAGATTAAAATCCAGTTGCTCATAAGGTTTGTCTAGCTCAATTTCACCCACCGCCGATGTAAAGGCTTTAAAACTGATTTCGGGACAAATTTGTTTGGCAATAGCACCTGCCACTACTCTGCAAGCTGTCTCACGCGCAGAACTGCGTCCACCTCCACGATAATCTCTGATGCCATATTTTTTTTCATACGTCATATCCGCATGACTTGGTCTATAGACAGATGCGATATGGTGATAATCTTTTGATTTTTGATCGTTATTCAATATTTGAAAACCGATAGGAGTTCCTGTAGTAATGCCATTAAATATGCCAGACAACCAAATGACCTGATCCTCCTCATTTCTAGCCGTCACGATTTTGGATTGGCCAGGTCTACGTCGTTTTAAATCTTTCTGAATGGCCGAGAAATCTAAAGAAATTCCGGCAGGGCAACCATCTATAATACCTCCAATGGCAGGGCCATGTGATTCACCAAAAGTGGTAAGTTGAAATAAATTTCCGAAAGAATTACCTGCCATAAGGTCAAATTTACAAAAAACAAACGGCTTAAATACACCTTCTACTTTTGAACTAAGCGAATAGCGTCTTTATAGGAAGTCTCATACATTGGAACAATATCGTGAATATCAAATGAGAGCGAACGTTTCTTTGCATTTTGCTTAAAACGATCTAAAACATCAGTTTTGGATAAAATTTTAAGTGATTGTTTTGCCATAGCATCCACATCACCTACATCGCATAAAAATCCTGTTTCACCATCAATATTTAACTCTGGAAGCCCACCAGTATTACTGGAAAGAACTGGAACACCAAAAGCCATGGCCTCGAGTGCGGCCAAACCAAAACTCTCTGCCTCCGATGGAAGTAGAAATAAATCACTATAACAAAGTACCTGATTGATTTCTCTACTTTTTCCAAGGAAAACAACATCATTCTGTAAACCATAATCTTGAACCAATTGCTCAGCCCCTTCTTTTTCTGGACCATCTCCTACCATAATTAGTTTTGCAGGAATGTTCTCTCTAATCTTTTTAAAAACTTTAATCACATCAATGATGCGTTTAACTGGTCGAAAATTACTAATATGAGAAATGATGCGTTCATGAGGCTCAGCTAAAATATGGCGTTCACACTTTTGAGGATTTACATGAGTTTTTAGGTCAATAAAATTAGGAATGACCTTAATCTGTTTATGTATTTGAAAAAGTTTTTCTGTATCTTTTTTTAAACTATCAGATACAGTGGTAACGACGTCCGATTGATTGATGCTAAAGGTAACTGCTGCTTTATAAAACGGATGACTTCCCACTAAAGTAATATCCGTACCATGCAAGGTGGTTACAATTGGTAAAGCAATACCAATGTCCTCTAACATTTTTTTTGTCATATAGGCAGCGTAGGCATGAGGAATAGCATAATGTACATGAAGAACATCAATACCATAGGTTTTTATCACATTGACCAGTCTGCTGGACAAGGCTAATTCATAGGGTTGATAATGAAATAATGCATAATCTGGTACATGTACTTCATGGAAATGAACATTTGGGTTCAATAGATCCAATCTTACGGGCTGGCTGTAAGTCACAAAATGAACCTCATGTCCTTTCTGAGACAATGCCAGACCCAGCTCTGTTGCGACAACACCACTACCCCCATATGTGGGATAACAAACAATTCCTATTTTCATAAATATAAATTAGTTATTCTTTCAAAATGGCTTCGTAAATCACCCTTTGAATTTCAGATCTGATATCATAATTGATCAGATCCCTATTTTTGTCGTCAGGATATGTGCGATTTGATAAAAACACATATACAATTTCCTCTTCTGGATCTGCCCATGTGAATGTTCCAGTATAACCAGAATGCCCAAAGCTCGTCATAGAAACACAATCACAAGTAGGACCAACTTCTTCAAGCTGTGGTTTATCAAAGCCCACGCCGCGCCTATTATCTTCTTCACAAAAATAACAGGTATTGAAGCGATCAAATGAGGCTTCACTAAAATAACGTCGCGCACCATAAAAACCCTTTTGTAAAAACATTTGCATAATTTTAGCAACATCATTTGCATTCGAAAACAATCCAGCATGACCTCCGACACCGCCTTGCATAGCAGCGCCTGGGTCGTGTACAAAACCTCGAATCTCTCTAAATCTAAAGTAATTATCAATCTCGGTTGGAACGATATTTCCCAAATCATGCCACAGAAATGGCAAGTAACCCGTGTAATTAGCACCGAGTGATTTAAAATAATGTCGTTGAACGAGATCCTCAAGTCCCTGTCCATATGCCCCTTCAACAAATTCCTTTAATAGAAAAAATGCAAGGTCGCTGTATTTGTAATCTGTCGTCTTTCGTAATTCACTTTCTAATAATCTGTTCGCAATAGTGTCTTTAAAAGAGTTCAGCAGATATAAATTTTTTGCAACATGAATGCCGTGAGTGCTGCTCGATT
>Ga0115570_10001276_pt1 | contig 20434 bp, 19 predicted proteins | sample COGITO_mtgs_1205_3_FD_87294 | JGI IMG/M metagenome (GOLD analysis project Ga0115570, IMG submission 87294) | Pelagic marine microbial communities from North Sea - COGITO_mtgs_120524 | ecosystem: Environmental > Aquatic > Marine > Epipelagic | place: Germany:Helgoland, sampling site Kabeltonne... | reverse complement strand
TACTAGGTCAAATTGGATAGATGAATTTAAAGCATACGGAGTAATGGAAGTTCCTACATTGCCCTATAAAGGGACCGAGCGGCCAGACGAACCTTTCCAATGGGGTAGTGGTCCATATGCAGTATTAATAGCATGTAACCTTAGTAACAATATAAAAATGCTAGGATTTGATTTGCATAGTAAAGACAAGTATATGAATAATGTATACAAAGACACACAAAACTATAACAAAAGCGATCATCATTTTATAGATCCAAGATATTGGATACATCAAATAGGTGTATTAATTAAAATATACCCTCATAAACATTTTACCATATATCAAACAGACTGGGATTTACCAAAAGAATGGAAAATGCCAAATGTTTCAGTTGACAGCCTAGACAAACTATAGTATAATAAGTACATTAACACAGAGGACTTTATGCGTCGACCCTCTTTAAATACTCCGCCGTTTAATATAGGAGAATAATATGGCTTATTACAGCACAAAAACATACGGACACAACATAGGCTTATCAGCGGTGTTTCGTCAACCCAACGCAGATCATTCACATTGTCATTTACTACACGGTTACAGTTTGCAATTTAAATTTACATTTGGTTGTGATGAACTAGATAACAAAAACTGGGCAGTAGACTTTGGTGGACTAAAGCCACTAAAGAAATGGTTAGAAGATTCATTTGATCACAAGACTGTTATTGACAGAGAAGATCCATTCTTATATAAGTTCGCAGAACTAGAGAACATGGGACTATGTGAAACTGTTATTATGGACGGTGTTGGTGCAGAGAAGTTTGCCGAACACGCATTTAACTTTGCAGACAAACTTGTACGTGAAGCAACAGACAATCGTTGTTATTGTGTAAGTGCAGAATGTGCAGAGCATGGTGCTAACAGTGCAATCTATACAAGAGATAATGAAACAGGGTGGATGTCTAAGTAGTGGTTAAAAAATATTATCCCGGAGAAACAAAAGAACAGCGTAAAGCACGTAAGCAACTAGAAAGGGAAACAGGCAAAAAAGCACATATGCCTATTCCTAAAAGTACTACAGTGCGTGAACCTATTAAGGAACCTACGCCTACGCCAAAGCCTCCTTTAATTGAACCGGAGCCTAAGGTTATTCCGCCTATTGTAGACAAAACTGATTTAAGCGATCCAGACAGATGGAATAAAGGATTTGAACCAGACGCAAAAAGATATATTGCTTGTCTTAAACATGGTATGAAATATGATGCACAATATGTAAACACATTATATAATATGTGCAAAAGACATATGACACTACCTTTTGAGTTTGTATGCTTTACAGAAAATCAAACAGATTTGAACAAGGAAATAAGAATAGAACCATTGCCTCAGCATAGAGGATTAAGTGGATGGTGGTATAAACCGATGTTCTTTAATCCAGAACTAGTATTACAAGGTACAGTTTTATTCATAGATTTAGATGTAATTATTTTTAAAAATATTGATAAACTGTTTACATATCAGCCAGGTAAGTTTTGTGTAATTAGAGATTTTAACCGAAAGAATAATCCTAGTTGGAATAAGTTTAACAGTAGTTGTTTTAGATTAGAAATAGGACAGCATCAACAAGTATATAAAAACTTTATGAATAACCCTGTTGTTAACAGCAGAAAGTTTCATGGAGATCAAGATTGGCTATACGATCAAGTAAAAGACAATTATGTTTTTTGGCCTGATGAATGGCTACAAAGTTACAAATGGGAAATGCGTAATAAACCAACAATGACACGGATTGACGGAGAAAGAAACTTTGCAACTCCTGGAGTACCTGAGATTGCTCCAGATACAAGTATTGCAGTCTTTCATGGGGAACCAAATCCCCATAACTGTATAGATCCGTGGTGTAAGGAGAACTGGTACTAATGGCAACAGGAATATTTACAGGAGCAAAAGTTAAAGGATTGTTTCCTACTAACATCATGAAGTTTAAATTATTTGATCATTACGATCATTGGGATACTATAATGAACTTACTTCTTGATGCAGAACAGACAGAAAAGAGCATACTAGAAGGTCCCGGACAAACTAGTTTTATTGAAGATTGGGACAAAAGAAGTTTTGTATTAGATCAGTTTCCTGATTTAAAATCATTAATATTATCATGTTGTACAAATTTTTGTTTTGTTAATAGTATCGAAAATGTTATTATAGATGACAGTTGGTATAGTATTATGCACAAAGGAAGTAAAGTACAAAGACATAGACATGAAAACAGTGTATGGAGCGGAACACTTTACATAAATGCACCTGAAGGTAGTCACGGACTTGCATTTGCCAATCCTACTATACCTCATAGAATGATGGAACGGCAAAATGCTACAAATCCTAGCACAACTTATGCACATCTAGAAGAAGTTGAAACAGGAGATTTATTGTTGTACCCAAGTTGGATGGAACACTTTGTTCCTACTATTGATTGTGACAATAGAACAACAATTAATTTTAATACAGCATATCCAGTATATCAAAGGCAAGACAATGCGTGAACAATATCCTCGAAGTATTGACCAAATTTTTCCTACAACAGTAATGAGGTATGATTTAAATAAACATCCTCATTATAACAGAATGCTTGATGTTGTAAACAAAACAAAAACAGACTGGCATGCTATAATGAAAGATGCAGAAAGTACATATGACGAAAGTACAGGAAATAGATGGTTAGATAAACTAGGATTAGCAGAGTTCAAAGAAACACTACAAGACTGTGTGCAAGATTATTGTTTAACATACGGACTTCCAGAGTTATCAATTGGCAATAGTTGGATGAATAGAGTAGGTGTAGGCGGAGCAGTAAAATCTCATAGACATGAAGTTAGTGTACTAAGTGGTGCTTTTTATCCAATAGCAGATAAAGGCAGTACACCTTTAATATTTAAAAGTCCATTACAGGTATATAAGATGTTTGAATATACTGCACAGGAAACATTTTATAATGCGGCTATGATGGAAACACCTTGTGAACAAGGTAGTTTAATATTATTTCCTAGTTGGTTAGAGCATTATACAGAAGATAATACTACTAATAATCGTGTTACTATTAGTTTTAACACAAATTATAGAAAATGATCTTGACAAAGATACGTAAACGTGTTATACTATGTATACAATGGTACAAACAATTACGACAAAATCCACACTATGCATGGTACAACTGTATTGCATGGGCGTGGCACAATTCAGGCACACACGAACTTAATGGTAATTATAGAAAATGGTAACTAAACGAATAGGCTTTGCATGTAAGTACATGACTGCTGATCAAGAGCAGAAAAAGAAACGACTTGAAGAAATACAACGTCCACTAAATACTCGTAGCACAACAGTACAATGGCTTAATAGGCAAACTGTTGAAGTAGCAGAGCAACGCTTGTGGGATATTATGGTCCACAATATAGCGTCATATATGAGGTTGATTAGATATGTGGGAAGTCTTCCAAACGAACTTAGAATGGTCAGACTGGGTAGCGATGTGCTTCCTGTTTATACCGAGCCTACTTGGAGTTATTTTTGGCGTAAGCCAGATGTTAGGATTTACTGCGAAAGAGAATTCGCCAAGGTCGGTGAAACGGCAAGAGCCCTCGATGTCCGACTATCGATGCACCCAGGCCAATTTACTGTACTTGCAAGCGACAACGAAGAAATAGTAGATAGGAGCATAGAAGAATTTGAATATCACACCGATGTCATCCGCTATATGGGTTACGGCAAAACCTTCCAAGACTTCAAGTGCAATGTCCACATATCAGGCCGACAAGGTCCATCCGGTATTAAAGCCGCACTTAAACGTCTCTCACCGGAGGCAAGAAACTGTATTACAATCGAAAACGACGAAAACAAATGGGGTCTCGAACACACGCTTGAGCTTGCAGACGATCTCGCTCTGGTGCTAGACATTCATCATTTCTGGTGTAGAGAAGGATATTATATTGATCCTAAGTCAGACGACTTTAAGCGTGTAATTGATTCGTGGAGAGGTGTTCGTCCTGCTATTCACTACAGCTATAGCAGAGATACTGCACTTCCAGAAGGCTTTACACACGATACAATGCCTGATATGCCTGCACTTTTAGAAGCAGGACATAAGAAAGCAAAGCTACGAGCACATAGTGATTACTATCCTAATCCTGTTGTAAATGAGTATGCACTAAGTTTTCTCGAGTACGCAGATATTATGGCGGAATCGAAGGCAAAGAACTTAGCAAGTATTGAGCTATATAAGTTCTGGAAACAACTTAAAGAACCCGTGAGTCAATAGAGTAGTCGGAGATTGCCGTCTAGTGGACTACACTTTTCTAAAAATATTTATCCAAAAAAGGTTGACTTCACCTACAAAGATGCTATTATATTAGTAGAGTAATAACAGACACAGAGGATTATCATGACTATTCAGATCTTTAACAATCATCAAAAGTATCTAATCTCACAAGGTGCAGATCATCGGCAAAAACTTCGTAAAACTATTGATGTGGCATTGAATAATAATCAGTTTAGTGATAACTACATTATTTCAAGTTTGCCTGGTCTTGGAAAAACTTATGAAATGGATTTGGCTCTTACTAAAATGCAAGATGCTCCATTAGTTTTTAGAGGCGACAATGGTATGTTTGGGTATATGATCGATGTTGCAACAGCAATATTCTTAAACGGTGGTCCGCAAAATCCTCTTACTGTAATCAACGACGATTGTGATGTGTTGTTTGAAGATAAAAATATCAATACAACTAAAAAAATGTTTGATAACGCTCGTGTTCTTCGATACGGTAAGAACTATAGAAGTTTAAAAGGATTATGTAGTGATATCCAGTGGGAAGCAATACAGGCGTTTGCAGACGATAACAGAGCAGGATTAGACATTGATGTTAGTAATGTCACCTTTATTACACTGACCAATACTCATTTACAAACTGTAGATGAAGTAGAAGCACAAGAAGAAGGCAGCACTAAATATGCAAAATATAACTCTCGTTATTCGATTCGCAGACGAACAGAATATGAAGAGATTGATATGCCATCATTAGAGTTATGGGGGTATGTTGCAGATGTAGTGCTAAATGATAAAATCTGTGAAAAGATTATGCCTAATATTGGCCAAGCATATAAAGAACAAATCCTAACATGGTGCCATGCAAAGTGGGACAATGGCATTACAGAACGCAACTTGAGTATTGTAGAAAAAATGACAAAGCAGATTGTTCGCTATCCGAATGATTATCTTGACATTTGGGAGAAAGTTTATGTCAAATAAATCTCTAGCAGAGAAGTTGGCGGCTGCAAAAGCCAACTCTCCTATAAATGATCTTACAAAACAGCAACAGACTCTAAAAATAACACACGCAACTAGAAATATAGATTATCAAAAAAGAAACAATACGGGCATTGCAAACAGTAAGAAAGCAAAATGCAAGACTCCGTGGGGAGAGTTTGATACTATTAAAGAGGCAGCACTAGCAGGAAATATTTCAGAGGATACTCTACGGCGGCGTATTAGAACCAATGTCGAAGGATTTGAAAGGATTGGAAAAAATAATAATACCAAATATACCAAGCCCATTCACACACCGTTTGGAGATTTTCCTTCTAAAGTATCAGCAGGAGCCTTTGCTGTAAAGAATGGCATAATGGTAAATGCTGAAAAAAAGATAGACAAATATTTGAAAACCGATCCCGAAAACTATTATTATTTGTAATGAATATATGCTAAACAAAATAGACAAACTAGAAACACAGTTAGACATCGACTCTAATGGAAATAAAATATGAGTACTAAATCAATATTAGATATGATTCGCGAACGTCAAGGAATGACTCCTGCACAGCGAGCAAAATTAAACAAAGAGAGAGAGTTTAAACGTGCTCCTTTAACTAAAGATGACTGGCAAGAGTTCAAACGCAAGTTTGTAGAAGAATACGGCGATGAAAAAGTACAAGACACCGGAATGACACATTCAGAATTTTTGCGCTATATGAAAGATAGCTATCGCGAAGGTGCAGATCCTTATACTGAATCTCAAAAACTAATAGACTTCTTACGCAGGCTATAAATACTATAAGGAGACAAGTAATGAGTTACTTAAAGAGCATGTACGGACGGAACAAGTCATCGAATCCCCAGACCCAATCATCATCTAACAAGAATCCTAATAGAGTATTAGGTGGACTACGTGGGCAGGGTGTAGATACAATGAAAGTACTAGGCGAAGATGGTACTGAACATACTATACCTAGTACAAAATATGTGCAAGGATTAGAAAATAAGTTGCGAACTACAGAAGCACGATTAACAAATTTAGAAAAACAAGTAAGGAGAATGGGCAGTGATTAAAAATTGGATCAAAACAAAACTCGACGAGCGTTCAACAATGGACGGAATTCTTATGGTTGCAGCAGGTGCAGTTATAATTATATTTTCAGGATTAGCACAAGCAATTGCATATGCAGCCATTGCATACGGCGCATATACTATTTGGCGTAATTAAAGTTTACTAATAGGCGTAGAGTTTGAAGCAGACATATTCCATTTTTGCTTCTGTTCTACGCCTTTCTTTTGAGCAAATTTCTTACTATCGCAGTTCTTACATACGTGAAAGTAGGAATTACTCAGACGCTTAGGGTCCATTTTACCTCTAGCACGTTCAAACTCTGCGTCACAACTATCACAACGAAAAACACATATTGTTAACTCGCGCTTATAGGCATGTTCCTTGCCGGTTTTGCTATTGCGTACATGCCGGGTCTGCTTTTTAAATTCTTTTATATACATAACTATATTTACATTAAGATTATAAAATAAGACGATAAATATTAGAGAGGAACACTATGAGCATACTAACTTTAACTCCAGCAGCTGAAAAACAAATTGATCTTTTAAGTAAAGAAAACAATTGTTATGGCATTACTTTAAACATTAAAGGCGGCGGCTGCGCAGGATTTGAATACGAATGGGGTACAATAGCATCTCCAGAAGACTTAGCAGCAGACGATGAGATAGTAAACACTGCAAACGGCTATGCGTTTGTCATTAGTAGTCATAGTGTAATGTTTTTGATTGGTACTGAAGTAGATTATGTAAAAAGTCTAGTCGGTGCTAACTTTGAAATTAACAATCCAAACGCAAAAAGTAGTTGCGGATGCGGAGTAAGTGTAAATTTTGATATGGATAGTTTGGTACCACAGTTTTAAAGGAATTATAAAATGACTAGACAAGTAGTTAATATTGGTGTAGAAGGAAATGACAATACAGGTGATAGTATTCGTGAAGCATTTAGTAAACTAAATGAAAACTTTCAAGAACTTTATGCTGTTTTTGGACAAGGTGGACAAATAGGATTTAGTTCATTAAGTGATACACCAAGTAGTCTTTTAGATAATAATGGAGATGGCAACTTACTTGCTATATCATCTAGTGACGGTACTTCTATGGATTTAAGAGCCTTAGAAGTCTCAGGACTTACAATTGATTATACTAGTGACCCTACAAAAATTAAAATTACTAATAATGGTGCAGCAGTTGGGAATGATATTACTCCTACACTAGGTGGTGATTTAGATGGTCTTAACTTGTTTAGTATTGGTAGAATTACAATTTCTAATAATTCTGCCACTCAATTTAATAACACTCATGGACTAACAGGCACGCCGGATGCTATTACAATAGATGATCTAGTTCCTGATAAAAAGTATATAGATAAAAACTATGCTACTATAGGAAGACCAATTCCAGTTAGAGACGAGCCAGCTAATGCTACAGAGTATACTCTTACTATAAGTGCAGTAGACGGACTTAATGCTACAGTAACAGCACATGGTTTAAATCAATACAGCACCGGTAAACCGTATACATTTGCAGGTACTACAGCAAACGGATTAGTAGACTCTAATACATATTATATAAAGGTAGTCGATGAAAATACATTAAATTTATTTTTATCCGAAAATAATGCGTTATCTGGAATCTCAGCACTAACACCGACTACTGGAACATTAACAAACAATAATTACGATAGTACTATTCCAGGATTTTATCTAAAAGACGAAGCACTCCCACGTAAAAATGTAACAAAGCGTACAGGCGACAAAATGACAGGCGCTTTACTATTGCACGATCATCCAGGATCTTATGCAGGAGTTAATAGCGGCGTAGAAGATGATTTTCAGGCTGCTACAAAATTTTACGTTGATAATACAAGTTTTGCTAGTACAACTAACATTTATGTTAGTACACAGGGCGACGATGTACAAGCAAATACTGCATACGATAGAATAGGACGTTCACCTAGTAGTGCATTTGCATCAATTAATAAGGCTGCACAACTAGCAGAAGAATTAATTGCAACTACAAGAGCCCGTCCGGGTCCTTATATGCAAACTATTACATACAATACAGATTCAGCTGCATTAGTAACTGCAAAAGGCATTACTAATAGTGCCGGCTACACAAATATGTTTGCACTACTAACTGATAACCGTCAATTTATTATAGACGAAGTTGTTGCACACATAAATGCTACATATCCCGACTTTGTTTACGATACAGCAATTTGTGCAAGAGACATTGGACTTATATTAGATAGTATCAAACTAGATGTAAACAGTGGCTCTGCAACAAACTTCTTAACTATTGAAGCAGGTCTACGTTACTTTTCAAGTGTAAGTGGACGTAAAGCAATTAGCTCACAGTTAACTGAAACTGTTGCTGGTATACAACATGCACGGTTAGTTGCAAATAAAGTATTACAACACATAGCACACACACCAACAACTGGAAACACACAAACACAAGTTAGTCCTGGTGCACCTGCAAATGCTACAGCAAGAGGTGCTGTACTTTCACGTTTTGATAAACTTGTTGAGATTATGTCAGGTGACTCACAAGGTAATGCTCCGGGTCTTGCTTCTACAGGACCTGTAGTTGAAGGAAGCACATATTCAATTGTTGTAGATAACGGAGGTTTTGGGTTCCTAGATCAATCAAATCCGTCTAACTTAGACTTACGTGCAGGTAAAGTTATCCGCGGTAAGACAAGTGGTGCATTAGGACGAATCACTGAAGTAGATAATGCTGCTAGTGAAGATACAATTAAAATGCAGTTACTTGAACCGATTGAATTTTCAATAGGGGAAGAATTAGAGTTTGGTAATCTAGTAAAAGATGCACAAATATCAATTAGAGTTGAATCTGGTATTTACTACGAACAGTTTCCGATCAAAGTGGCATCAAATGTTAGTATCAAAGGTGACGAATTTAGAAGAGTAATTGTTAGACCAGCTAATGGAGTTTCAACTTCACCTTGGGCAAAAGCATATTTTTATAGAGATGCTACATTTGATAATTTAACACTTACATCATCAGGCATAGTTGATCCTATTACTAGTGGTTATTACGGACACCATTATTTAAGTGATCCGACAGATAAAACAAGTGCTCCTATTGAGAACAAAGACATAGATGTATTCTTGTTAGGCGATGCAAGTATCATACGTAACATGACAGTTACAGGACACGGCGGATTTATGTGTGTACTTGATCCAGATAATCAAGTATTAACAAAATCACCATATATCCAAACTGCTACAAGTTTAAGTCAAGGTATAAACAAACAAGCGTTCCGAGGAGGTATGTTTATCGATGCATGGACTGGTAATGTTCCTATGCAAGTTATTACTGATCCTAGTAACACAGCGTTTAGACTAACTGTAAAAACTATTGGTTCAGGCGGACTATTTGTACGTAAACCTAGTTTACCTGCTCCATTTTATATTGATGGTATACGTTATACAGTCAACGCTATTACAGAATATGACCAAGCACAAGGTAGTGCAGTTCTTATATTAGATCCAACATCAGGTGATAACAGTGGATTTACAGAAGTTATTCCGGCATTTACAGATCCAGATCCAAACGATCCAACACTACGTTCAGGCGGTTATAGTATATTTGTGCAAACAGGCGGTAACCGTAGTATGCTTGCCAACGACTTTACACAAGTAAACGATGATGGCTACGGTGTTGTAACTATGAACGGCGGTCTATCAGAACTTGTTAGTGTGTTTACATACTATTGTCACACTGCATATTATGCAGGTAATGGTGGACAAATTAGATCATTGAACGGTTCGAACGCATATGGTGAATATGGACTAGTTGCTGATGGGGCCGATCCTAACGAAATACCTGATGCAGTTGGTTTGATTGATAACTTTGTACAGCAAGCCGAAGTGTTCAGTGACGGTGGAGTTTATACTAACCCAGTTGATCAACTTTACATTTACATAACAGGTCCGTTATACACGCCACATGCAAGAGGCGAGATTGAAATTGACCATGGCGGATTAATTGGACTTACACGTTATGAAATTGTTACTATTGAAAATATTACAACAGGAAACCCAAGTGTAGTTGGCAGCAATGCTAGAAACATTAATGTTTATAAAATTAATTTTAGTACAGCAGGAACAGGTGGAACAAGTGATACAGGTCTAAAAGCAGAGCCTACACTAGGCGATACTATTACATTACGCTGTAACCAAAACTTTAAGTTTGATGGTGTTAGAGAAGTTCAGCCTATTAGACCTTCGACTGCTGTTAGGTTTACGGATGAATATGTAGGATTTACATATAGATCTGTTGCATTTGGTGTTACAGATGGTACAGGTGTTGCGCTTACAAATGCAGACGAAACTATTGTAACTATTGACCAAACATATGATTATCTTAGACTTGCGGTAAAACAAAGCGAAATAGGTAATGCAAATATTGATAGCGATCCGGGCACAATGGGTGCAGCAGCCGGCGATACAATGATAGCTATAGAAATATTAAGTTCACAAGACGATATTGATAGAATTAACAACAACACATTAACTGCACTTGCTGAACAGCCTACATTAGGAACAGGACAAGTAAGACAAGCACCTTATATATTTGGATGGGCAGGTCAAATATACGAAGTATATGAATATAAAGATAGAACAACATATGCAACTGTTAAAATACAAAGATACGCAGGCGATAGTATTGGAACACAAACAGGTGCAGCAGGTTTAGGTAATACTCTTACAAGAGCAGATTACGATATTACATTACGAGCTGGGTTACAAGGTAAAGTTGATACTGCATTAACTACTGAAGTAACAAATGCAACAATTACATTTAAGATTTCAACCTGTCGTGCAACAGGACACGACTTCCTTGACATTGGTACTGGTAGCTATAATGATAGTAACTATCCTAATGTTGTACTTGGGGAGCCAGTAATACAAAAAAGCCAAGCACGAGAAGTTGAAGAGCGTACAGAAGGACGAGTATTCTATGTAAGTACTGATCAAGATGGTTTCTTCCGTGTAGGTAGATTCTTTACAGTTGACCAGGGTACGGGACGAGTTACATTTAGTGCAAGTATTGCTCTAAGTAATCTTGATGGTATTGGTTTTAAACGTGGTGTTGCTATTACAGCATTCTTAACAGATACAGCAATGGTCGATAACGCAACTGACGCTGCGCCAACACAGAGTGCTGTTGTAGGATATGTGAACAGACGTTTAGGATTTACAACAGACGGCGCAGCTGTACCTAATCCGTTAAGTTCGTTTGGTGGATATTTAAAATTAGATGGCGGTACAATGGATGGTTCAATCAATATGTTTGATAACCATATTATTAACGTACCAGACATTGACCCAGACTATAACGATGATAGTGTTGCTGTAAACAAAGCATATGTTGATGCAAACTTAGAAGCATATAACGAGCTTACAGAGTTACGTAACATGGAGATTGTTAATAGTACAAGCGGTGACTTATTAGTTGCTACAGGTTATTATAGAATTATAGTTGACAATACTGTTGACGGTGACTGGGAAAATCATGTTACTGAAGCATTAACAACTAGTAGCGGTGCAACAGGTGTACTAATTGACGCTGTAGATACATTAATAAGAGGTGACGCTAGAACTATTTTAACATACGAATTAGACGCAGGAAGTCCTCAGTTTCCAAACACAGACACTGTTAGTTATAGCGGTGGTGTAAATGCACAGATTTTAAGTCCGGGTGGTATACCTGTAGATGAATATGCAAACGTGCATGTAGATACAACAGCCGGTGATATTGCAATATCTGTTACACGCAACGGTCCTAATGCGCCAGGCCCTGACAGTTATGCAGCCCTTACAATTGAAGATGGCAAAATATCTAACCGTCATATAGCAGCAGATGCAGCAATTGAACAATCAAAATTAGATATGAACATTGCAACAAGTGCAGCGGCAGCACCTACAGGCACAGCAGCTCAAATACAGGCAGCAAGTGGATTAACAAGTTTTGACCAAGTACAGTTTGATGTTACAGCTGGATGGGCAAGTATAAAAGACGGTGGTATTGCTCACTCTAAGATTTCAGATGTTACTACAGGTACAGTGCTTGGTAGACTTACTGGAACAAATGGACCGGTTGAACAAGTTACATTTAAACAAGTTGTCGATAACGGTATTGAAACAACTATTACTGGTGAAGCAAGTAAAATTGTAAAAACTACTGCTACAGGCGCAGTTATTGGTAATAGTTTTGGTATGGACGGCACTACAGTAATAGACTATACTGGTACAAGTCATAATTTATATAGTAAAGGTGGCTCTAAACTAATAGGCCTTGACGGAACAACTCTTACAATAGGCGGTAATATTGAAACTAACGGTACAGCGCACAATATAGGTACATCAAGTAACAAGTTTAATACTGTGTATGCAACAACATTTGATGGTACTGCTACATCTGCACAATATGCTGACTTGGCAGAAAACTATCTAGGTGATGCAGTATATGAGCCAGGAACTGTTGTTGTGTTTGGCGGGGAAGCAGAAGTTACAACAACAACTAAAAAAGGCAATCATAGAGTTGCAGGTGTTGTGTCAACTAATCCTGCATACTTAATGAATAGTGCATTACAAGATACTAATACAATTGCAATTGCATTACAAGGTAGAGTACCATGTAAAGTAATAGGTATAGTTGAAAAGGGTGATATGTTAGTTACCAGTGGCATCGAAGGATATGCTATTGTTAATAACACTCCAGGCATTGGTCAAGTTATAGGTAAAGCAGTAGCAAACAAATTAACTAACGATAGAGGTATTGTTGAAGTAGTTGTAGGAAGAGTATAATGAGTGAAAAAGAATACGTTGTTTCAGTAAACAGAGGCGTTGATCTAGCACAGTTAGAATCAGAACTAACAGCATCATCAGGATCAGGACCAATACCAAATAGATCAGTTGATATTGCAAATCAAAGACCTATATCAAAACGTCAAACACACTTTATGCTAACAGTTGAAGAAGCTCAAACATTAGAAGCTGATTCTAGAATAGCGGGTGTTGAAGAGCCTGTGTATAACAGAGATGATATTACACTTGAAAGAACTGCTACACAAGTTGGTGACTTTACTCAAACAACGTCTGATACTGGCTCCTATGTAAACTGGGGACTAAGACGAGTAAACGAAGAAACTAATATATACGGAACAGGTAATACAGCAACAGGCGGATATGATTATGTACTAGATGGTACAGGTGTTGATATTGTTATACAAGACTCAGGTATACAAGCAGGACATCCGGAATGGGAAGATGCCGACGGAAATACTAGATTACAACAACTAGATTGGTTTACTGCTAGTGGAGTATCTGGGTCAATGCCATCAGGACATTATTCAGATTACCACGGACATGGTACACATGTTGCAGGAATAGCAGCCGGTAAGACTTATGGCTGGGGCAAGGGTGCTAATATATATGCACAAAAATTATCTGGGTTAGAAGGAAATTCTGATCCAAATGGCGGAATAACTTTAGACAATTGCACAGATACTCTAATTGCTTGGCATAATGCTAAAACAAATGGCAGACCTACAATTATTAATATGAGTTGGGGATACACAAGAACATATTCTCAAGTTACTAACGGAAACTATCGAGGCAACGGTTGGGGTTACTCAAATGATTCAACTGTATATAGAGACTACGGCGTTGGCCCATGGGTTTTCGGCAATTGGAAAGCAAGTATAAGACTAAGTTCTGTTGATACTCAAATCCAAGAAATGATAGATGCTGGCATTATTGTTTGTATAGCATCAGGAAATCATTACGCAAAAGCTGATGTTGTAAGTGGTAATGATTATAATAATACTGTTACAGGAACAGTGCAAGGATTTAACAATATTACAACTCCCTATCATAGAGGAAGTAGTCCATTTGACGATCAAGCATTTATGGTTGGTAGTATTACTGATAGTCCGTTAAACGGATCACAGGACGAAAAAAGATCTACAAGTGTAACTGGTCCAGGAGTTAATATATGGGCACCTGGTCATAATATAATGAGTGCATGTAGTAATACAAATGTAATGGGTGCTCAAAGCTATCATTTAGATAGTAATTATAAACAAGTTAACATCGGTGGAACTAGTATGGCAAGTCCACAGGTTGCTGGGGTAGCAAGTTTGTATTTGCAACTTAACCCTAAATGGAATATGGATCAACTAAGAGCTGCTATTCAAGCAGATTCAAAAGATGTAATTTACGAACCTAGCAGTACTGATTATGATGTAACAAATGCATTACTAGGTAGTGGAAATAGAATGTTATACAATAAGTTTGGTGTAGCACAAGACGGTACAGTTAAAAATGGGATGGCGGTAAACAATGCAGCAATTACTCTTAGAAAATAAATATATAAAAGTTAGGAAAAATCATGGCAAATAGATTTCCGTTAGTATTAAGTTCAAATGAAATACGTGAACTACCTAGTATAGATAATTTAGATTTAACTGGTTCAAGCATAGTCGGAGCAAATAATATAAGTGCAGTATCACTTACTATTAACGGCGGCACTATTGGAGCAAGTGTAACATATGCAGATATACCAGACGCTCCTACACAATTAAGCGAGTTAACAAACGATATCGGTTTAACAATTAGTAATGATTTTAGCGATATAACTAGTAAACCTACTACACTAGCAGGCTACGGAATTACTGATGCTGCTACACTTGTGCAAGGGCAAAAAGCTGATAGTGCAATACAACCAGGTGGTAATCTTAGCTCATTGAATAACGATACTAATTTTATTACACTTGCAGATGTAACTGGTGAAATTACAGTTAACCCAACTGGTGATTTACAAGGCAGTGTATTTGCAGATAATAGTACATTACTTGTAGATGGAACAAATGGAAATGTTCCAAGTAGTGTAGTAGTAGGAGCAGAAGCAACTAATTGGAGTACGGCATATAGCTGGGGTGATCATAGTGTTGCTGGTTACTTAACAAGTGTGGCATATGCAGATCTAACAAGCACACCAACTACAATAGCAGGTTATGGTATCACAGATGCGTTTGACGGAACTTTTGCAAGCCTTACAGGAAAACCTAGCACATTAGCAGGATACGGAATAACAGCAGCATTAACTGATATAGGTATAGTGGAAGGTGTTGACGGACAGTTTTTAATGACTGATGGTGCCGGTAGTTTTACATTTGAAACAATTGCTGGCGGAGGAGGCATTGCAGACGTATCAAGTGATACTACTCCGCAACTAGGTGGCAACTTAGATCTTAATAGTAACAATATTACAGGCACTGGCGACATTACAATAACTGGCACAGTAACAGCAACAGATTTTGTTAGTTCCGGTGCAGGAACTCCTACATTAGAAAGTGCAACAAATATTGTCCTAGACGCAGCAAATGAAATTCAACTACAAGTTGGAAGCACAACTAAAGCCTCTGTGACATCAGTAGGTATGGTTACTGATATAATGTCGTTAACACCATTATCAGCAGCGCCAGCAAATCCAACTGTAGGAATGATTTGTGTTGCAGACAAAACAAATTGGGATCCGCTTACATCAGGAGGTTCTAGACCATATGTTGTATTTTACGATGGCGCAATTTGGACAAACTTATCATCAGTGGCTTAATGGAGAAATAAATGGCTGTAAATTTAATTAACTTAGGAACATTTGCAAACGACGGAACAGGAGACGATCTCCGCGAGGCGTTTTTAAAAGTAAATCAAAATTTTGAAGACTTGGATTTACGCAACGATGAAAAAACAACTGCAAGTAACGTCGGTGATGCAGGCACAGGTGCTGATGTGTTTAAGGATAGAATAGGATATGATCTAAGATTTAGAAGAATACGACCTTCCCCGGGGGGACGCATAGTTGTTAATCAAACTGATGAAGATATTAGTTTAGATGCAATAGGTAGCGAATGGAGATTTGTTACAAATTCAGGAACTGATCTTAAAACAGATAGTATGGCAAATCAAATGGTACACTTAAAAGGTGTTCCTTATCCTGATGCTATTGCACCCGGAGTAGATCAAGTTTATATTAGCTATAATGGCGATAGCGGAGAAATAGAATTTCGCATTAATCCAAAACTAAAAGCTGATACAACACCTACATTAGGTGGTAATTTAGATGCTAATAATCAAGACATTATTAATGCTGCTACTGTAACTGCTGCACAATTTAACGGTGCTCTTGCAGGTAATGTATATGGCATAGACATAAGAACATTTAATGTATTGCTAGAAGAATTAAATTTTGATTTTGGTAGTGCAACAGGTAATGCTCCTAGACTTTTAGATTGGATAGTACAATCAGCAGCAGTAGATTTTGGAACTATTGAATCGCCTGATGGAAGAACGTTAGACTTTGGCCCAATTGTAGGATAGGAATTTATATGTACTGGACTTTAGAAACAGGCACAAATTTGGGAACATACCAAGAAGGAACAATTCTTGATATTGCATTGCCAACAAACACTGATCAAATTGTACAGATTAGTGGACAGATGCCTCCAGGACTAAGAATAAATGGATCATCTATAGTTGGTACAGCATATGAAGTAGCAAGAACAACAGACTTTACGTTCTGCTTACGTGCATCAGGTACAGACGATTTTGAAGATAGGTCATATACTATTACTATTGAAGGTGCTGATGCTCCAGTATGGGTAACACCTGTAGGCAATTTACAAATAGGTTTAGCAAATCAGTATTTTATACTAGATAGTCAACCTGTTGATTTCCATTTACAAGTTATTGATCCTGATATTCCTACAGGAGAAAAACTAACCTTTTGGATAGAAGATGGGGATGGAGTTTTACCGCCTGGAGTTAGACTATTACCAGAAGGTCAACTTGTAGGAGTTGTTGAACCGTTACTTGCATTAGATAAAGATGCAGGGGATGGCGGCTACGATACATCATATTACAGTGTAAATCCGTTTGATTTTAGTGTGCTGAGTCATAATGGGTATAGTAGTTTTTATTATGATACAGAGTTTTATGATTTTAGTATTAAAACAAAAGTACCTCGTAAATTAAACAGATATTATGAATTTATTGTAAGTGTGTCTGATGGTGAAACTGTTGAAAAGCGTCAATTTATTATATACTTAGTAGGCGATGATTATCTTAGAGCAGACAATACTATTATGCAAGTCGGCACTGGCATATTTACTGCTGACAATACATATGTGCGTACACCAATATGGCTTACTCCTGCAGACTTAGGTATAAGACGAGCTAATAATTATATTACTTTATTCTTTGAAACACTAGATCCACTACACGTAGCAGGTAATATAGGATATATACTACAACCAACTAATCCAGACGGTTCAAGTAGTATACTTCCTCCGGGATTATCTCTTGATAGTGTTGATGGAGAAGTTGCTGGTAGGGTACCTTATCAACCAGCTATTACAAAGGAATATAAATTTACATTACGTGCAGTTAGACAAGGCACTCCAGAAGAAGCATACAAAGATAAAACATTTACTATTAAAATATTAGGCGAAATTGAAAGTGTTATTACATGGAAATCACCTGCTAACTTAGGAACAATCGGTGCTAACAATATTAGTACCTTTAAAATCGAAGCAAATACTACCTTACCTAGTAACTGGATTTACTACACTGTAAAGTCAGGTACGTTACCACCAGGATTAAGATTAGATCCTAGAGGAGAAATTATTGGCAACGTAAGACAATTTGCAAATGATACAGAAACCGGTCTTGTTATATTTGATAGCAATAACTGTACATTTGATCTGGGAACAACAACGTTTGATAGAAAATATGTGTTTACTATAGAAGCAAAAGACAAATTAGGTTATAGTGCAGTTACAAAAGAATTTACCTTAGTTGTTAATGATCCTAATGATAAATTATATTCTGATTTATATTTAAAGCCATTATTAAAAATAGATCAACGTTCATTGTTTAAAAGTTTTATCAATGACGGTGATATTTTTAATACTACTAAATTATATAGACCTAACGATCCAAACTTTGGAGCACAACGTGATCTTAAAATGTTGTTATATGCAGGTATAGAAAAAAAGAATACTGAAAGATATGTTGCAGCAGCAGGTAGAAATCACAAAAGAAAAACATATTATTTTGGCGATGTTAATACAGCAATTGCATATAATCCTGGAACGACCGAACCAGTGTATGAAGTAGTGTATGTTACAGTAATAGATCCAGATAACAATTTAAATAAAGATACAAATTTAAGTTTCACTAATTGGGTACAACGTGGAATAACTGCTGATAGTGTAGAGTACAGTCCACTTGATGACGCAAGTGGTGTTGGCGAAGGCGATCCTGTTATTCAAGTTACAATAGATAGTAGCGGTGTAAGACAAGTTGAACAATCAAACGGTGGTATAGAAGTTGTACAGCGTGACGGAACAAGTATAATTGATAGGTTTGATAGTAACGGTAACCTTGTAATCGAAGGTCGCAGTGGAGATGTAAGTGTAGCAACAATCAATAATGATAGCGCACCTTATAGATTTAGACCTGAAGGTAATACAATTAAATCTGATAGTGATTTAGTTCTTATAAGTGATACAAATCGCAGAGAAAGATTTATTTCTAATACTGTTAATATGCGAAAAAGATTACGTGAAATAGGCGACACTGATAATAACTTTTTACCACTATGGATGCGTAGTCAACAACCTGGAACTATTGCTTACCCTGGATTTGTATTATGTGTACCATTATGCTACTGTAAAATTGGAGAAGCAGAAAATATAAAAGCTGCTATAAAAAATAGCAATTTTGATTTTAAAAAAATAGAGTTAGATGTAGATCGTTATCTGTTAAACAGTTCACTTGATAACGATAACGAACAATACATAGTGTTCACAACAAATGCATCTAATGTATAAAACATATAAATATGTGTAAGGAGTAATGAAGTGAGTGATACAACTAATATAACGCCAGGAAGCGTTGATATAGCATTTCCAGTTGCAGGACAGGATAATGATAGTCAAGGTTTTAGAAATAATTTTTCAGCAATTAAAGATAGCTTAACTGGTGCAGCTGGCTATATTGCTACGCTACAAGACGATACAGCAAAAACAACTGCTGCAAATAATCATGCAGGTAATAATATTGTTAATGCAAACTTTGTTCAAATATCTAACGAAGCTAATGTTGGTGCTATTAGTAATACAACTTCTACAAAGACGTTAGACTTTGAAGAAGCTGCATATTATGAATTAACATTTTCAGCAGATTGTACCTTACAAATAAGAAATTTTTTAGGTTCAAGTTCATCACCTAAACATTCTGTAATGCAAGTGATAGTAAGAATGGATTCTACTCTAGCTGCTGCCGCAGGTGCAAAACCTGTACTATCATGGGATGTAGGTGCAGGTAATGTATTATGGAATGACGGTAATGCATTATGGGATAATTTTGAATTAAACGGTGATGATAATAATAAATTTATTATGGTGCAATTTGAAAGTAATGATGGCGGTCTAAGAACATTTGGACGTATTATAGGCGAATTTAGTGTTTAGTCCATTTCAACAAGATTTATCTGAACTTACTATATCTGAAATTGAATTAAAGATTGCAGAATTGTCTCAAAAGTGGGCAATGTCTGGACACAATCCTATGATACAAGATCAGTTAGTAACCTTTATAGATATCTATAAAGTAGAACTGCATAGTAAAATTGCAAAGCAGCAATTAAAAGCACAACAATCTCAAGATTCTAGTAATTCTCCTCTTGACAAATTAATAAATGTAAGTTAAACTTACTGTATGCTTATGAAAACAGACTCTCTAGGAATACCACGATTTACAAACAAAGATTTAATTGACATGATTTATACAGGTAATGCTGATAAAGTTCATGTAGTTCTTTGTGACGAAAGTGACGATGTTGATAAATTCAATACTGCTATGGAAGAGCAAGGCTTTGATAAACTACAAAAGTATATCCCATTAGATGTAGATCAAAAGACTTTTGACGGTGTATGTCAAAGTGAATGGTTTATGCCTGATGAATACAAAGACATTAAT
>Ga0115570_10001256_pt1 | contig 20546 bp, 17 predicted proteins | sample COGITO_mtgs_1205_3_FD_87294 | JGI IMG/M metagenome (GOLD analysis project Ga0115570, IMG submission 87294) | Pelagic marine microbial communities from North Sea - COGITO_mtgs_120524 | ecosystem: Environmental > Aquatic > Marine > Epipelagic | place: Germany:Helgoland, sampling site Kabeltonne... | reverse complement strand
GTACAAAAAAAAGAAAAAATCCACCTCCGCCTGCCCCTAGTAATTTTCCCCCTGTTGCCCCGTTACTCTTAGCTACGTTGTAAATGTCATCTAGCCCAGAATTTGAAATATGAGAACTGAATTGTTTTTTTAAGCCCCAAGCTTTATCAAGAGATTTGCCAAATTCAGCTAGTCGTCCTCGCAAAAGTTGGTTTCGAATCTCGTATGTCAACTCTACATTTTCATTTACCATCTGACGTACAGCTTTTCTACTCATTTCACTTTTTTGATCAAGATGTACATCTCCAGATTCATGCGTCGTCCCTGTATCACACAGAACCAAACTTTCTTCAAGTTCCAAAATTATTTCAGAATCAATCCGTAAAGGATGAATAATATTTTGTTTTAATCTGAATTCCATGAAATTAAAGCCACCAAAAACAGTTGCATATTGATCTTGCCATCCGCCTGCGATGTCTAGATATAATCGCTCCGCTTGGTAAGCTAATTCTGCCATTTCATATTGATCCCATTTATCGGTACGAAATTGATTAAAACACCCTAGGATAGATGATGCAACAACAGCTGATCCACCCAATCCTGATTTCATAGGAAAATCAGAGTGCAAATACAAATCAAACCCATATTCTGGATGAATAAGTTTAATTACTGAAAGAATAAGTTTAAAACTATTTGATGAGCTAAGTGCCTCCATTAGATTTTCAGCGTGGTATGTTTCATCCAAATCTTTAGAATAGATGTTAATCTGATCATCTCGCCGTTTCATTAATGTCGCATGGCTATACAAAGAGATCGTAGTGTTAATCACTGCCCCATTTTCTTCCATAAAGTAATGGGTAAGGTCTGATCCTCCACCTCCAAAACTTATACGAACGGGTGATTTTGCTCTAGCATATACTTTTTCCTCGTCGGGGATAGGTAAATGATACCGTGTGACTATGTCGATAAGCCTTCTATTCTTATCTAATAAGGGTATAAATCGTATGTTGTGATCTAGTTGTTTTAGAATAATTTCTCTAGGCGTATTTGTATCTGCCCAAATAAAATTGGAGTTAGCACAAGAAGCTATTGGTTGATCCAAAGATATTCCTTCGGCCAATTTGACTCGAAGGTCGCCATCAGTTACCAAACCGACGATTTCATCTGATTTATTTGCAGTTAAAACAAAACCTTGCTGATTATCAGAGATTTTATCCAAGGCCTCTTTGATTGAGACTGTTTGCTGGATATAATGCTTTTTAGTCACTTTCTTAAGTTTGAATTTATTTTAATTAAATATGACTTATCCGAAACTAATAAGATAGTTAGCCTCAGTCAGTTTTTAAACCATTTTTCATGAAAAATTATCTTTTTTCACACAAAAATGTCATAGAAGATCCATAAAAAGGAGGTGAAATCGTATGATTACTAAAAAGTCTCAACAAATCTTTTTTATTAAACCAAGGAGTCTCGAAAAATGGAAAGTTTACATCTAAAATATTGAACCCATGATCTCTTAAATATCTATGCATTGAATCGCAAGAAAAAAGGCTTATATGAGTTTTGTCATGTAAAAGTCTAAAATTGTGTCCATATCTTCTAGCTGCACCAGAATCAAAATCAGGTGTGCCGATAATTAATTTTCCACCTGGTTTTAATAATTTATTTATCTTTTTTATTCCTGAAATAGGATCAGGTAAATGCTCTACTACATGATAAAAAATAACGACATCAAAATTTTCTTCTTTAAAAGTTTCTAAAGTTCCATTGTGTACTTTACAATGTTTTTTAGCATGATCAGATGCAAACTTACTAACTTCAATCCCATATTTTTCCCAATTATTATCCAAAGCTGATAGCATCCATCCAGGACCACAACCAACGTCAAGAATTTTGCCAGGTTTTATCTTATCCAAGAAGTCTGATACATCTCTTGTAGTATTTAATCTATATTCTCTTTCATCAAGCAAATTTCTTTCAATTCCGTCTGGATCTTTTTTAATAAAATGATAAGATTCTTCAAAATCATCAGATTCTGCCTCAATCACAGCATAATAATCTCCAGATTTATAAAGATTTTGCATTAATTTTCTAAGCTCTACTTTTCTCATCTGTTTTTGATTAAAAATGCCTTCATTACAGCTTCGCACAAAGTAATATCTGCAGGTTCATCGATCTGAAAAGATTTATAAAAATCCATAATATAGTTACCTATTTTACCTCCTAGTCGGTTATTCGTGCTTTTAATTAATTTTGGGGTAAATATCCAAAAAGATCCATTCTCTAAATATTTTTCTTTTATTAACTGGCGTGGCTTTCTATTGGACATATCATGATTGGAAGGCACATACAGATTATTGATGCTTTTTTCCCAAATAAATCTATCTCTAATGACAGACGAACTAAACAGGCTATCGTACTTTTTTTCTACTAACAAATTAATAGCATTCGTTAAGTCCTCTGATTCCCTAATTGGAGACGTTGCTTGCATTGCAACCACTAAATCAATTTTTTCAATTTTTTCAATTTCATCTATTGCATGGAGCCATGCTGACTCTGAAGATGAATTTGAATCAGCTAAATAGTTTGGTCTGACAATACATTTTGCCCCGAATCTAGTTGCCAAAGAAATAATTTCATCATCGTCAGAAGTAACCCAAACAGAACTAATTTCATTACATTCTAATGCGTTTTTGATTGACCAATAAATTAGTGGTTTGCCACAAAAATTAACTATATTTTTTCTGGTTATACCCTCGGATCCCCCTCTTGCTGGGATAATTGCAACTACGTTCATTTCTCAGAAAAAAATATAATTGGCAAATTTACTTGCTGAATTTTTCCAATACAAACATTATCAGAAAAATTATACCTTTTCCTTAGTCAACCAGCCTATAAAATATAACTTCATAAAAAAAATTATATTTTTACCGTTATGAAAAGATTTGTGATGTTTTAATGATCTAAGTATCTCTTCCACTAAGTGACTCATTGAATTATGATGAGAATTCCATTCCAAAACTAAAATAATAAGCTTTTATAGCAAATTAAAACTCTTGCCTTAATATAAAAAGATTTTGTCTTTGGTCTCTATTAATATATTGGTATTACAAACTAAAACTCTTAACTACATCTGCCCCAGAGTTTCCAATAAAAAATTAGTAAACTTAATTTTCTCAAAACATATATAAAGAATACTTAAACAGATTTAAAACAATATAAATCACCACCAACTAATAATTAAGCCATTACTTAAATGACTGATTTTTTAGTCTCTTTTGATTTGAAATGAAATCCAATTTCTTTTTTTGAAAAGCTTTAATTTTATACTCGCATTATTTTGAATTATCTAGACAAAATAAAGAAGATAATAAGATTAAAGGATACCACTTATCCTGCGATTCATCGAATACTAAATGCTTTGATGACTTTGAAGGAAGTAATTTTTGCTGCTTACAAGCCTTCAAAATATCACTTTTTTTTATCCTATTATCATAATAAGGACTAACCTTATTAGAAGAATAATCAATCATTGTTACCGGAATTTGTGGAAATCCTAGCTCTTTTAATGCTGTGTATCTGTGATGACCATCAATAATCATGTTGGTCTCGTGACAGATTATTATGGACGATATTATTACGTTAGGCCTTAATAGTCTTATGTAATTTTTTAAAGCTTCTTTCCTTTCCAGCAAGACTTCCTCGTGGGGTAAAACTTTATTTATATCTATTAATGACAGCTTTTTTATTAAGTTATTATCAACTTCAATCGAGAACATACTTTTATTTTTAGTCCATGAGGTCTCATGCAAGCAAAAGATAAAAATGTAAACTAGTAAAAATAAATTACTCTTGGTTTTATCTATGACCTCTATTTTTAGTTCTAATCTACTTGCCCCAATTTTTGACAAAAATGTTTTTCAACAAAACTATTATAGTTAGATGCATTGCCCCGAGGACAAAAAGCCTTTTTTGGAAAACAAAAAAAGTTATTACATCAAGTACTACAATTATCAAAATTCATGCTATACCAGTTTATTACTGTCTCATCAATGTAAATAAATCATGACTGTCCGATACTTTATTAATCACATTTTGCCTTAATCTATATCTAACTTTTACCCTTTTTGAGCCCACAAAGATCAACTAACCTTTTAAATTCGTTATGTTATTTCACATAGTTAAAATCATCCCATGATTGACTTTTTCAAATTTCATGAATTGTTTCCATAGTACTTAATCCTAGTCAATTAGTTAAGGTTTCTTGAACCCAAAGCAACGAAAAGTTAGTCTTTGACACCGCTCTTCGGAAACAACCTCTGGTTAACTAATTCATTGAATTGATGAATGTCTACATCAAAAAATCAATGAGCTTAAATAAACCTAGAACGAACATCTCCAAATCTCATTAGCCTTCAACAAAATTCTCGAAGTGATCAATTAGTAAAAAAAAGCGTTTTGACAACTAATTTCTATCACACTTTTCTACTTATGTAAATTTTTAAATAGATTTGCCTTTTTAGGTTTTCTTTGTCAAAACATTCAATTTCAAGTATTCTTTAAAAATTTTTACATAAATGGAACAAAAAAATCTAGAAACAGGATCAGAAGAAATCAACTTAATAGAGATAATTCAAAAAGTATGGGATGGCCGAAAAAATTTAATAAAATTTAGCGTTTTATTTTCTATTTTAGGTGTTTTTCTTGCTTTGAATAGTCCGAACGTATACAAGGCTCATTCAACTTTTATTCTAAAAACTGAAAGTAATAGCTCCTTAAGTGGTGGTTTAGGTAGCCTTGCTTCATTAGCTGGTCTAAGTGTAGGAAGTGCAGGAGGAAATAATTCCCAAATTTCCCCAAAATTATATCCTATGTTTGTGAAAAGTGACCCTTTTATAGAAATTTTGCTGAACATTTCTGTCCCGTTTCAGGGTAAAGAAATTCTCTTGAAAGAATACTTAACGAGAAAGAAGAAAAAATCTTTTTTCAACAGTTTATTTTCAAACATAAAGAATTACACAATTGGTCTTCCTTCCCTCATAAAATCAACCTTTTTTAAAGACCAAACGAAAAAACCTTCAAATAAAAATGTCAGTGGAATTAAGTACTATACCATTCAAGAGGAAAAATTATATTTGGCAGCCAAAGCTCTTATTGATGTTTCCATGGATAAAAAAGATGGCTTTATTACCCTAAGCGTTGAAAGTCTTCACCCAGAAGTAGCTGCCTCCATTGCAATGAATGCTCAAACTCTCTTACAACAAGAGGTGATTAATTTTAAAATTAAAAATGCTCAAGAAACATTAGCTTTCACTGAAAAATTATATTTAGAAAAGAAATCTATCTTCGAAGATCTTCAAGATCAACTAGCTAAATTTCGAGATCAACATCAAAACATCAGTGCAGGCTTATTTAGAAATAAATTAAGTAGACTAGAAGAAGAATTTTCTATAGCAAGTAATGTCACTCAAGAACTAGCTAGAAAAGTAGAACAAGCTCGCATTCAAGTTAGAGAAGCTACACCTATTTTTACAATTATTAATCCTGTAGTTATCCCCAATTATCGAAGCAAACCGAATCGCACATTAATGGTCTTCGGCTTTACTCTAGTAGGGCTTATATTCGGATTAATCTTTTCGTTAATAAAAGACCCTTTTATACAAATACGAAAACAAATTTTGACAGATTATAAAAATGGTAAAGATTAATCTTGAAACAATTACACTAAACCCTTCTACCTTTTGCTGGTAACCTATTCAAAAATTATCTTGCAATTTATCACATTGGTTTGTTAAATATCTGATTAGAAATTAATTCCCCCTTTTGATTGGCATCAAAAGGACTATTTTTTAAAATGCTGATGGCGCAACTTGAAAAAATACTTGACTTGAAAAAATGACAATTAATAATAAAAAAAGTATATGTAATCAGAGTATAAAATTTAAACCTCCAATGAAAACTAAATTTAATTAATAATCATTAGCCTTAATTTACTATTTGATTTCATTTATAATGACAACCACTATTAAAAATATGGTAGACCCATATGGGAGTTCTAAAGTAACCAATTTGCAATGAGGTTAATTAAAATAGAGTTCATTGATATATTTTATCTAGTCCGTTAACATATTTTGAGTTTTTCGAAACTCTAAATGGAAAACATGACGTTATATTGTTAGCTCTTTTTTCAAAATCTCTATCATATTTGAGCTCTATTATTACAGAATTATCATCTCGGTATTTCTCAAGAAATAAATTATTTTTAGTTCCAATGCTATAGAACTCTTGCTTGTCATCAATTGTAATGCGAAAATTTTTATCGTAGGATTGATAATATTTTCTAGAATACCTATTAAGTAAGGTTGGAATCAATGACTTAAAATCAATAAGCACCACATCCCTAAAATGATCTAAGGATTTTATTATATCCCGAATATCTGTATTATTTAATAATGTGAATGGACTTATAGGAATAGATATTTTTCGGCCTAACATCCCTTTTTTTTCCTTGATCTCTAATACTGGATTATTAATTTTTCCAAACAACTCGCCATACCACCTAATACGAATTTTAATCCTATCCGAAGATCCATCAACATTATCAGAATAATTAACTAATCTAAATGAGTCAAAATATATATTATTAACATTTCGTAATTGATAAATTTCTGAAAATATAGCAGGATGTGTCTTTACAATACTTTCAACATGATACTTTGACAATTCTGAAGTTACAAACTTCCTTTCATATCGATAATCAGATGTAACCATTAGTTATAATTTTATATGCTTAATCCCAATCTGAATAAAAATCATAATCTAAGTACTTTTAATCCCATATTTGACTCCATATAAAATATCCTTAATTTTACTTGTATCTGACTTGATTGGTATTGTATCGATCGTACACTTTGAATCCTGTTCTATGAGAAATGGAATTAATACATCATTCAGAGTAATGTTTTTACCCTCAATAGTGGCAGGACCAAATTCATCCTTTTTTTGAAATGCCGTAAAACCTACTTTGCAACTATTGATAACGATTTCATTTACTTCAATTTCTGATATGTCCTTACTGCATATGGCAATTTCTGAATTGCTAATTTCCATATTTTTAGCGCTAACTCTACTCCTCTCTCCAACACTTAATCCTTTGTCTCCAACAGTATTAATTACGGTCCCATTAATTTCTAGTATCGTCCCTGAGATATCAATAGCGTCATTACCACAATTTATAAATGATGAACTAGATATAGTTCCAAAGCCAAAATCAACATCTAATGCATCCGCGTTGGTATTTCTAAAAAGAGTATTCCTTATATCAAATTCTGATCTCACAATATTCAAATAGTCATCTCCTCTGATGTTATTATTTAAAATACAGTTAAGAATGGTAACATCTGATTCGTAGAAAGTGATTGCCCCTGATAATCCTCCAGGTAGAGCAGAAGGATTTGATAAATTGTCAAATTTAACATAATCTAAAATTGATTTTTGCCCTGCATTTAAAACGATTATCCCCCCACCAGTTGAATCCTTTGATTGTATTACAATAAAATGATCTTTCTCCCCAATTAATTGCAAGGGCGAGTAGGATAATATTGTAGCTGAGTCTCTTAAGTTTAAATTGAACCCTCCACCACAAATCACCAAATAATCAGGAGGAATAATTAGATTATGATTAAGTTCCCAATCTCCAGTCTTAAAACGGACTAATTTATTTTTTTTGTCAAGAGAAATAAATGGGATTTCACTTAACTCTTGATTTTCTTTAATCATATTACTCGTATCATTACTTATAAAGCTCTTGAGAGGTAATACCTCTTCATAAATAGTAATTCCTGATCCTAATACCCTATAGCCTATTTTTAAGGTATCAGTATTTGAAGAAAAGGTTTGATCTTTGTCACTAATTTCGAATTGGATCGAATTATAATCTACCTTAGTTGATCTCCTATTAGGTGGAATAACAATATTTTCTAAAGCCTTAAATATTACCCCATTTTGCGAGATGATATTTTCTATTTCAATCGGAAATTGTTGAATATTCCCTATTGTTAATTTCAATGTTTGATCAGTATAGCTATGATAGTACACGTTTAAGGCCTTAGGAGGTGATAATAAATTTTTTATTAAGCTTTGGTTGTCTTCTATTAATTTCCTGTTGAAGGTTTTATAAGGAAACTCTTTATCAAGGATTGATATGTTTTCGTTAAGACTTTCATTTAATTTACTGTGAAGGGATTCAAAATACTCTGGTTCAGAATACTGCTTTAATCGAGCAATATATTGTTTAAAAAAATTAATGTCTTGAAAGATAGTATTAAGAAACTCAGACTCCTGACCAAAAAAAATAAGCTCTCCTTTTATATAACCATTCCAGGGGTTACCTTCCATTCCAATGGGTTCTAGTTTTTGGGTTGTAGGATTATAATAAAATTTTGCGTTGTTCCAATATCTAAATCCATATGTAGCCCCCAATATTTCACTTAAAGCGACATATTTAGCGAGTTTATCTACATCAAATACATCCGATGTATTTAAATTCCCATTTCGAAAATTTTCTAATAAACTTACAGCTTCTTTATATTGATTTCTCAATACAGAACTACTAGAAATCCTTGATGATTCAAAAGCATCAATTTCACTGGTAAAGTAATTATCATTATCATCCCAGACCCCAAATTTATTTGTGTCTTGGTACCTCAACCAGTTTATCTTGTCTGAAAAACGTATGATCGGACCTTCCTTTAATTGATTGTTTTCAATCAATCTCTTATTCATATGCTCTTCAAGTGCAAAAATTCCTAAGTTTTTACCATTTAAAATAACTTCAATAAATTTATACCGGAGTGCAATAATACCTTCATTCCTCAAAGCCTCTTGATAAATCCATTCGTAGATGTAATTCCTTACCTGAGGATGTTGAAGGGAAAATACTCTCATTCCCATAATAGTTTTACTATTCTTTACTTTAACTCTCAAAGACCATTTATCTCCCTCTAGATTATCTAACCAGATCCCTTTTAATCTCATTTTTACATCATAGGCTATGTTATTATATTTAATGCTCGCAGGCACATAATCTTCTGAATCAGAAATTAAAAACCCTTGCTTTATTGCATTAATACGATCTTCGGCTAGCTTATTATAGTTCTTATGTTTAGTAGAAATATAAAGTTTTTCTGGTCGAGACGCTAGTCCTTTTAAATATCTGAGTGGTAATCCCCTGACATTAATTATTGACTGCTTTGCTATTTCAACATATCCATATCTTTGACTCATAGCACCTATTATGAGCATAATAAAGCTAAACAACGACACAGTGCCGAGCAGCACCCAATATTTAAACCTTGCCCCTTTTATGATTTTGAATAACATTAGGAGTACGTTTTCACGTTCCTTAATTTTCATGGCTAATTGTTTTGAATAAAAATAACTTTTAAATGTATCCTGTTTCTCACATCACAATATCGGAAAAAATAAAATAAGACAATCCTCGAAATATTCAAGTTTCAAGAAAAGAATAATCTACATTATTGATACAAAAAATGTAATTAATATAAGGGCAGCTCATTAAAAAATCAATAATTTTTTAAATTAGATCAACCCTTTATTATCTAAGAAAGTAATCTTTACTTTTTTGTCTAACTCTTGAAAGCCCTTCTTAATGTTATCTAGAAATGAAATTTCTTTTATCTCTATTATAAATGAAATTTCTAACGACTCCTCGTCTTGATCAAATCTCCTTAATTCAACTGCATCACAATTAATTTTAAGAATATTTGTTATCGCTTTAAGATTCAGATTTTGTAAATTATTACTTTGAATTGATAAATTCAAATTTTTGTCCTCTCCTAAAGGGTTTGATATCTTTTTTGTTACTGCAACTATGATGATGATTGTTGCAAAAGCAATTATTGTTATTGTTCTTTGATCTGCACCTAGGCCCAATCCGACAGCAATAGTAAGAAAAATATAAGCTAATTCTTCAGGGTCTTTAATTGCAGCCCGAAATCTTATAATTGATAATGCTCCAACTAGACCTAAGGATAAAGCTAAAGAAGACTTTACAACAGTAATAATTAATACAGTTGTCATAGTTATTAACAAAAAATTATTCCCAAACTGTCTTCTATTTGATAACGAATTACCATATCTGATGTAGGTGAATTTTAATATGATTGCCAACAATGCCGATATTAAAATGTTGAAAACAAACCCGAGGATTGGAATATCAATATTGGGCATATTTATAAGATCAGTAAGGGATTTCATTATATTTCCGTTTTAATGTACCTAGATGTTAAAAATAGGAGGCTAATTTATACATTCCACTCTCAATTTTACTGAATAACCGAATTTTGTTTTTAACAAACTTAAGTCTTTGAAAAGGGCAATTTTAGTAATTCTGAAATTATCAAGATTTTGTGACAAGTTCTCTCAAATCATATTAAATTAACTTTTTGCTTTTATTAAGAAAGAAAATAATCAATCCTCCACAGATTTAACATCCCCCTTTTTAGAAAATAAAGGCAATGACAAAAAAGAAATACTACCTAAAAATATCACTAAAAAAGTTTGGGCTGCCCAATGAATCCAGCCATAACTTAATGCTAAATCTATATCCAAACCAAAATATCGGAACACTTCACCAATGGTAAAGGGATAGATACCAATGCCGCCATTTGTTGATATTAATGCTAAAGTCCCCGCGACGAAACCAACTATTATCACATTTAATGTCAATTCCTCGTTACTAAGATTAATCGCCATTTTGATAACGTAAAACATTAACACATAACAAATCCAAATTAAAAAAGTTTGTAGTAAAAATTTCCAAATGTTTTCTATTTTAAAAATACTTAAAACGCCTTCCTTAATTCCACCAAATTTTTTATTGATAAAAACAGCAATTCTCGATTTTGATTTCGATAAAAAAATAATAAAACCAAAAAATAATAAAAGGATCCCTATCAAAGCTTTAAAAAAAGCATCATATTCAATAGCATTACTTAATGCTTCAAAATTAAATATTAAACAAATGATGATGATACTTCCCAACATTATCAAATCTATAACTCTTTCAACCACAATCGTTCCAAAAACAGGTTGAAATGAGGATTTTGTGTAGGTACTAAAAGTAGCCGCTCTTAAAAACTCTCCCGATCTTGGTATACCTAGATTAGATAAATAACAGATCATAACCGAAATGAATTTTAACAAAAAAGGTGACTCAATCTTTTGTGTTTTCAAAAGTGTACTCCATCTCATTGCTCTAAATACATGACTCAAAGTACCCAAAATCAAAGAGAGAAATATCCATTTGTAATTAACTTCACGCACATTTTTAATTAAGTTTTCTCTTTCTTCAATAGATAAGTTGCTTATGGATAAATAAACAAATCCAAATCCAATAATTAAAGGAAGTACGGTGAAAATAACTTTTTTAGCCATTTATTTATCTTTCTAAAATAATTATTATTTTTAAAATTTTCCCTTCGTCTAAAATAAACTCTCAAACTTAATTTCTTTTTTCTTTTAGATTAGTTAATTAATCCTATGAAGAAAACGGGTGTGATTTTTGCTTATTATTTAGATTTTACGAAAGCCTGGGCTGTTTTCATTGCACTATTAATACATTGATCCATGTCCAAATAACTGTAGAGACCTAATCGACCTATAAATTGGACCTTTTGGTTTTTTATACTTTTGTACTTTAAATACAAATCACGGTTAATCCCTTTGAGATCTTTTACTGGGTAGTATCTTTCGTTGTTGTTTTTTTCAAAATCACATGGCTCTTCGTAGGTGATTGTGGTGAATTCTTCATTAGACCCATGATTTGGTAAATTTTTCCATTCGGTCATTCTTGTAAAGGGACCCTTATGAGTAAAGTTTACCGTAGTTGCCGGCAATAATCTCGGACTTGGAAAGTCAATATGATGAAATTTTATAGAACGATACTTGAGTTTACCAAATTTGAATCCATAATATTGATCAATAGGCATAGAATTAAAAATATAATGGTAATCGTTTTCCAATTCTCTTGAATAAATTTTATTCAACTCAATATTTATATCTTTGTGGCTAATAAGATTATTTACAAAATTTGTATAACCCTTTTTAGGAAGTAATTGATATTTGTCATTGGGGAAATATAGCTCATTATCATCATCTCTCACCGGAACCCTATTCATTACATCTGGACTAATTTCTTCCAACTTTAATCCCCACATTTTTTCAGAATATGGACGAAAAAACGTTTCAATAATGTTTGATTCACCTACAATTTCTTTGGTTCTTTTGTTAACGGGAAGGGTCACATAATTGCCGTCGGGTAAGATCGCTTTTACCTTATGTTTATACTCACCCCATTCTGCAAAAGATTTAATAAAATCAACTACTTTTTTATTATTAGTATGAAACAAATGGGGTCCGTACTTATGTATTCTTATATTTTTATCATTTACAAAATCATATATATTACCACCAATATGATCTCTTTTATCAATGATTTTTACTTGATATCCCGAGTCTGCCAGGATTCTAGAGATAACTGCTCCCGATAAACCACAGCCCACTACAAGTATTTTCTTATCCTTCATATATTAATATAACTCGTTGAAATCGATCGTATATTTTCTTGAATCCGTTTTTTTGATAAAAAAGAATATTGTTTCTTGTGGTATTGAGTGTCTTTACAAAAATTGGTAATTCAAAGTCTCTTCTTTTTAAAGAATCTTGTAGTAAATAGCTCCCATGACCTTTTCCTTTGGTGTAATCTACCATTATATAAGCTAATTCAGTTTTCATTTTTGGCTTAAATGGATCCAAAATATACATAATTAAGTTTAACATAAATAATGGTTTTATGAAGAATAGCTGAATTATTTTGACTAATGTTCCCCAATTTAAAAAAAAATGAACTTGTGAGAATGTATTAAACAGAGTATATACAACAAACCCCTTTGTTTTTTTGCCTTCCTGTATTTCATAAGCTCTAACCAAATCATTTTTTTTGAATAAAATTCTATAATAGTCTAGGCAAGTTTGGCTACCCAGCAAGGAAAAAATATCATCGGGAAGTAACTTAAGATGAAGTTTGCAATACTCAGACAATATTGGAATACTATTATGGGAAACTTTCATCAATTATTCTCATTGCATTTGACATAATCACACCTTGAGGGCTCTCCCCTGTTGACGAGGGTAATGACGAGCTATCGTTCACAAAAAGGTTGGTAAACCCATGAACTCTACCTGACGGATCACATATAGAGGTTTTTAAATCTACTCCTATTCGATTGGCAGCCATAGAGTGTACGCTTAACATTTCCCAGTCAAGAATTTCATTGATAAAAATTTCACTTAATGAATTAATATCATATATCCTGTTACAACTCATCGACGGAAGTATAATTTTAATAAACCCACATTTTTTTAAGATATTAACAAGTAAAAAAACACTCTTTGTAATTTTAACCCTATCTGATTTGTTTAAAAAGTATTTGATATAAGGTTTGCCTAAAATATAATATATTTTTCCTACCGCTTCAGGTTGTACCTGAGATACATACAGTGCCCCCTTCTTGTAATCATTCATTACCTTAACTCTATCCTCTCTACTTAAATGTAAAACAGATGTAAGAAAAGATTTTTTATTGTAATTCGTAGGCATGAATAAAATTCCATCATTGATGTATTCCTGAACTTGGTGAGTAAACATAGTCCCTTTGGAAGAGTTAATTACATTTTTGTGGATAGCAAGTATCTTGAGGTTTAAATGGAATTGGATAAAGGAAGACTTAGTGATCTTTGAATTTCTTAGAAGAGCATTAGAATTAATCGCTCCAGCACTAATAATAATATTTTCAGCATTGAATAAAATATTTTCATTACAAACAACCCCATGGGCACGTCCCCCACTCCATAATATTTCCTTAATCCCTCGGTTAGTAACTATTTCTCCACCGTTTCTAATTATTTCCTCTTGAAATATAACGTCAACTGAATTCTTATTATTACAGCCAAAACCACAATTATTGAGATGATCACATTTTTTTAGCGCCCGCGGCACAGTGACACATTTGATTTTTAAATCTTGACATCCTCGAAAGAGTAACTGACTGTCAAAATTAAAATCTGTGTTTAAAATTGACGAATTTTTAACTCCCAGTAATTGAGTAACTTTTTTATAATTTCCCGAGATTTTTTCCACAAAATCATCGCCCAATTCTTTTCTCCATCTCTTTTTCGTATGATCAGGTAAATCCCAAATCAGAGCACCATTAATTACTGATCCACCACCAAAACAACTAGCTTGTCCAAATCCAAATATATTTTGGGAAACTACAGGAGTAATTTTATCGTAAAGATTTAGAAATGAATTTTCGCTCTTAAATAACTCACTTTTTGAGTACCCACCTCTTTCAATCAAGCAAACTTTATATTTCTTGGAAAGAAGAAAAGCTGAAAGCATTCCGGCTGGACCTGATCCGACAATCAGAAAGTCATACTTTTTTTTCACCCTGAAGTAAAATTATAACATTATTCAAATATTTTATAAATGTGCTTTTGAGAGGAAATGGCAATTTAAAAAAATGACATCCTAATGCTAGTAAAATAAATAAATAAATTAATCTATCTTTCTTTAAGTATTCGTTTAAAACGTTAATTTCAATCGTGCCAAAAATAAGTACGTCATTATTTTTCAAATAATGCAAATACTTTACAATAAGTGCCATTATTTAAAAATATTTTTTTTAATGAATCTGAATATCAATTCATTTATCCCAGTATCTAAAGCAGATTCTAAAGCATCAAAAAAATCATCAATCTCATCTAACGAAACGTTAATAGGTGTTGAAACAACCAGAGGAATACGAAAATTAGAACCGAAAAACATTAGATAATTATAATTCGCATACATTTCTTCAATGATTGCAGAAACCATTAGTTTATCAATGAATCTTGGATCTTTAAACAAATTGAAGGGAAGACTTTTAATCACTTTTTTAGCAACAGAATTGATTTGATCAGTCTCAAAAAACAAACCCCAAAGGGCTCCTTCTCCTTCATAAGATGAAACTAATTTATTATAACGCTTTTGAAGTCTTTGAAGTCTCATTTTCATTTTAGCATGAATGCTACCTACCCTTTTGTCGTAATGATCTTCGATACAGATGTTTATACTTTCAATCGCAGTTAAGGTTTCTTCTCCAAACCCATTATAAGTAGTACTGTGAATGATACTATCCTCGATTTTACCGTATGCTCCCTTGAATAACCAGGATTGCGTTATAAAAGCAGCAATAGACCCCTTTCCTCCACCAAAAGATTTTGAAGTAGTTACTATGTCCGGATAAAGACCTTTGACACGCATGAAATTGAACATATGAAGCGTTTTAAACCAACCGGAGTACACTTCATCAAAGACTAAGGGTACTTTGTTTTTGGCTGTTATATCTCTAATGATTTTTAAATTTTCATCAGTAAAAAATCTCATACTGCTTGCATTAAAAGGCTCAATAATTACAGCATAGAGCTCATTTTTGACTTGATTGAAAACTTTTATAAAATCAGATATGTCATCATAATTAAAAACTGCTTTTTCACCAGGGAAGGGCCATTTAATTTTTTTTACCTCTGGAGAATTAGAAATACCTCCAGACATGAAAAGCTTTCCATGGAATGAAATGTTTGTACATAATACCTTCTTTCTATCCCCTTTAAAATACTTGTAACAAAGCTTCAAAGCTCCTTCAACAGACTCTGCACCTGAGTTACAAAAAAAAGAATACCGAAGAACATTGTTGAAGATTGATGCTATATTATGACTAAGGGCCGCTACATAAGGACTAAAAAAGTTTTTATGGACCTCTAGACCTCTCATTTTATTGAACTCATTTCGCACTTTTAAAATTCTGGGATGATTATGGCCATGATTTAGGACTCCAATTCCTCCAGTAAAATCTTTAATGATCCGCCCATCATCTAAAACTATATTAATCCCTTCTGAACTAACAGCAAGTTGTTTCCCAAACCCAAATTTTGAAATCTGTTTTACTTGGCCTGGGTTTACATATTCCTTATAAAACTTTATTACTTTATCGTAGTCTAACTTTAAAACTTCTTCAGACTTAATTAACTTCATTGTTTTCGAGTAGGATAAAAAAATCATTTGATTGAACCTCTTCAAAATTATCTATAATTTCTTGAAGTAACTTATTACCAACAGAAGAGTATAAACTTCTTTCTATCATGATGTTTTTGTATGATAAAATATCATCGTGATCGTCTATTAAATATTGATTCCCCAAAAAGACATTTTCATTGTTGTAATAATGAGAATTATTTTTGGGGATTATCTTAATCTTTTCAGACAGGCTATTACAAAGATTGACTCTGCCCGAACCTCCTAATATGACCCCTTCATAATTTGCTGATTCTATAAATTGTAAAGAACTTAAAATTTCCTTTTTTCTATCCCTGAAATCAATCATTATTACCTTAGCAAACATTAATAACATTAAAATTATAGAAGTTACAATTGACGGCAAATATATTTTTGTTTCATTAAAATGAAAACTAGAAATTACAAATAATAAAGGAGATGAGAAAATCATAAAATGATAATTCTTATCTGATCCTGTGAGCGACAAAAATAAAAAAGCCATGACAACACTAGATTTTAAAAAAAAAGAAGAGGCCATAAATTGCTTGAAATTAAGAAAAAGCACCAAAATGAAACCTGAAACAGTTAGATATGTTAGTAATTCCGGCCTGTAAATAATCTTTTTAATTTTTTGAACTAAGCTTTCCTCCCCACCCCCGTACAGGAAGTTAAAATTCATATTATGATTCCAAAATTCAATGTGAGAAAACCCATAAAAAAACTGAAACAAACTATAAATTAATACAAAAAAAGTAAGACCTACTCCAATAAACTTAAGCTTTTCACTATATTCTACTTTTCTAAAAAGAAAAAATAATAGAGGAATTAAATAAATAATAAAATCAATCCTTGTAAGAAGAGCGAGAGAAAAAAATACACTCATACCCACTAAATCTTTTAATTTTAAATTTTTGAAATATCGATCTCCATAAAATAAGAATAGAAAAGTAAAGGCCGACAAAAGAAATTGAATTATCGCATTACTGCTCAAGTTATAATGACTTGCAATAAAAATAAGGACAACAAATAATTGATCATTAGATCTTTTAACCACTGTAAAATAAAAGCTGATACCGTAAAATAAAAAAATAAACAAGAATGCTAAGTACCAAATTAATCCTTGATTATCCGACAAAAATGAAATCGCTTTTATGGTAAAATAAATAACCGGTCCTTTGTGTGTAAAGAATTCCTTATATAACCTGAAGTCCTCATTTTCAAAAATTGATGCACTAAAATAAAATGAATAATCAGAGCCTAAATCTAAAATTAATAAAGATGGGAAAATTACCAAAAAGCTTGTAAATACAATCTTTATATAAATTTTCTTAGATATCATTTTTCAGAAATTTTAAATCAAACAGCATGTTTAAACCCATTTGAAAAACTTTGGTAATATTAATTGAGTTTTCACCACCTACCCTATCAGGAAATTCTATGCGAACCCTTTTGATATTGAATTTTTTCTTGGTAACAACATAAGTGAGTGCGATGTTATGAATGTCAAAAGATTCTTTTACATATTTCAAAGATTCTTCTAAACAATCTGAGGTCATTAGTCTATAGGGAGTGTTTGCATCTTTTAAATTCATGGATGTCAACATAAAAATCAAAAATGTTGATATTTTTGATGTTAAAATTCGGCCAAAGCCATCACCCCGTTGGACTCTACTACCAATTATGAAATCGTAATTAGTTCTCTGATTCCAAAATTCATGAAAAAATACTGAAAGACACTGGCCGTCACTATCAATTTGTAAAATGTATTCCGTCTTTAAACAACTAATACAAAAATCATATCCTGTTCTTACGCTTCTACCGTGTCCAGAGTTTCTTTTATTTATTATGTAGATGGGACATTCAACCTTTTTTATTTCATCAGTACTGTTGTCAGTTGATCCATCATTTACTATAACAAAGCAGAAGTTTATATTATGCTTTTCTAACTCTCCTATCCAATCGTTAAGAACACTTTCAATATGCGTGGATTCATTGTAGATAGGCATTACAATGCATAACTGAAAAGATTTTTTTTCTTTGAATTTATTTAATGTTAAATCAATTGTTTCAACTTTATTCATTTTTTAGAATTTTAAAATCATTATGACAAAGTTAAAACTAATTTGATTTTTAATGATAAATAGTATCTGAGCTTCCATTTTTTTTAAAATTCAAGCAACTACGATAACTGAAGTGTTAGAAATAGATGTTAAAAAACCCTTCCTGTTTTTTTAAAAAAAAGTTAGATCACGGTGTAACATAAAAGTTGGGAAAATTTTATTTCTAATTTTTAGATCAAAAGATGAATTCAAAGTGTATTGTTTCGAATAGCTAGTAGAATTAATTCAATTTGTACTAAAAAATAATCCATACGGCTAGTTTTCTTAAAAATTAAACTCCATTTTTTTCTTAACCCAAGAACGAAATCAAAAGTTCAGTAGTCGATAGCTTTATTGTATTCAATAACTTCGGGAAGTTTCACCAACAAAATAATTTATTTGTGATGTTTGCTAACTATTCCTTTTTAAAAATTTTAGTTCATTTAATGTGTTATTAAAATGAAAATATTCCCTTTTTTGATCCCCAATGACTAACTTAATTTAAAATCTCATGAGGTTCAAGGAATATAAATATGACTTTAGAAATACTGAATCCTTCTCAAGCTTGACCCCGCAAATACATTGCGCAATCATAAAGATTCTTAAATTTAGTGTCAATAATTCCTGATCCTTCTAAAGGCATTTCTTCCCCAATGTAAAAGCAAGTCATTCCTAGACTTTTCCCAAACAACATGTCAGATATTGAATCCCCAATCATGATAGACTTAAAAAAATTAATCTCTGGATAATCTCTTTTTGCTTGTAGCGCCATTCCAACATTTGGCTTTCTGAATTTTGAACTCTCCGATTTATCAGTGCAGTAATAAACTTTATCAATCCGGCCGGATTCTTTATTAATAGCTTTGCACATTTTTTCATGAATAATGATTAACTCGTCTTCGCTCATTAAACCTTTTCCAACACCTCTTTGATTGGTTACCACTAAAATTTTAGGAAATCGTTTGGATAAGTTTGAAATTGCTTCTAATGCTTTTTTGATGAAGGAAAATTCCTCCCAATTTCTTACATAACCATCCACTATTTTCTCGTTGATTACACCATCTCGGTCCAGAAAAATAGTCCAACTGCTTTCTATATTATGGCTTTTCATTTAAATACATTGAAATTTAATCTCTGATCAAAAAAATAGTTTTACATTGAAAAAAACATCAAATTAGATTGCCAAACGGTTATTTTTTCAATAACCATGAAGACGATTGAATTTTATCTCCTAGATTATCAATTAATTCAATTTCCAGCTCTTCGCAAACAGATCGCTCAGGAGATATTTCATTCTTTTGATCTCCCCCATTTGCAAAAGCCAATAAATACTCTTGTCCATATAATGCGTGAATACTTCTGATTGTTGCTCGAACCGTTCGGTCTTGATCTATGGACAAAAAACATTGATCAACTAATCTTAATTGTTCCACTATCAGCATTCGCTCGGACTCCAACTGAAATTCTCTTGACCCTTTAAGCGATCGCTGAAGATCGCTATTTACAATAACGAAGAGTAGGTCTCCGAGCTCCCTTGCCTTTTGGAAATATTCTATATGCCCTTTATGAATGGGATTAAAATAGCCGCTAGCAATGATTGCTTTAAATTTCTTCATACATGGAAATAATTTGAACGTAAAAAGTGTTGATTCAATATACGCTTATTTATTAGACAGCTCTTAGGATATTTGATAGACTAAAGTTTATTGATGTTAGATAGAACCTATGTAAATAAAAAGGCTTCCCTTTCTTGCTGAAATTAATCAAAACAAATATAGCTATAATCAGTCTGCTATCATGCAATTAATTGTTGATTTTAGTACTCGAAAAATTCCCTGATTTGAACCCTTAGTTAAAATAATTATCCTCTTCAGATTAAAAAATATTCTTATTAATAATGTATAAAATGCTAATCTATTCAGAAGAATCATCGAAGTCTTTCTTTTATTTACCAATTCGATCAGCAGTACTATCAAAAATTAAAAAGTGTCTTATTTAAAATTAATATCAATCTTTTACAATCAAGTTCTATTTACTTTCATCCCCCATCACCCTCTTCATATAATTCTTCCCCGTCATCGCACTCGCTGTGATCAATCCCGAAAACAGCGCCCCGCCCACGCCTGCCGTCACAATATCTTGGCCCGTCAGGTAGAGCCCTTTAATGGGTGTTCGTGGTTGTAAAAACTTCTGGCGATAACGACTAGGCGAATGATCTATGCCGTAGAGTTCTCCTTTTTGATAATTAGCAAAGTTTTTAGTTGTTAAGGGTGTCGACAATTCATAATGAT
>Ga0115570_10001255_pt1 | contig 20548 bp, 23 predicted proteins | sample COGITO_mtgs_1205_3_FD_87294 | JGI IMG/M metagenome (GOLD analysis project Ga0115570, IMG submission 87294) | Pelagic marine microbial communities from North Sea - COGITO_mtgs_120524 | ecosystem: Environmental > Aquatic > Marine > Epipelagic | place: Germany:Helgoland, sampling site Kabeltonne... | reverse complement strand
TTTAAATATTCAACTCCTTTTCTATATTCCATTGTCATTAAAGCGGTTGCCCAGGCATCAGCAACCATACAGGATTGTGCAAAAGCAGTAACTGATAAAACATTTGAATTTATAGGATAACCAATTTGTGGGTTAATCGTATGTCCTAAAATTTCCCCATTATATTCAATGTAATTTCTATAATTTCCTGAGGTGGCCATTGAGTTTCCATCCAATTCAATTACGGCAGCAAATGGTGTTTTTGATTGTTTAGTTAATGTTGAGCTTCAACACCAACTGTCCAGGTGTTTCCTCTTGAACTGATTCCTTGAGCTCTTACCTCTCCTCCAATTTCAACAAATATATTATCAAGTCCTTGATCCTTAATAAATTGAAAAACTTTATCAACGCCGTAACCTTTAGCAATAGCATTAAAATCAATTTTCAATAAAGAATTTAATTTATAAACCTTCTGTTCTAATTTTAGAAGCTTATAACCTGTATGATTTAAAATTGTTTTTATTTTCTCTAATTGGGTTGGTTTACCTCCAGGAAATGGTCCAAAACCCCAAAAAGACATTAAATCAAAAATTGTTACATCAAAGTAACCATCAGTTTGTGATGAAATTTTTTGAGAACACTTTAAAACATTCATAAAATCATTTGAAACAGAAAATCCACTCAAACTAGAGGAATTATTGAATCTACTAACTTCGCTTCTGGAATCCCAAGTACTTAGCGTCTTATTCAAGTCAATCAATAATGAATCAATAGAAGTTTTTAGCTTTGTTGAAGCAATATCACTTATTTCAGGATTTATTTTTATTGTATAAGTAGTACCCATAGTATTCCCAGTTATCTCTGAAATAGAACCTGGAGAAGAGCAACTAAAGAATAAAAAAAAGAAGCCCAAAAAAATATGGGCTTCTTTGAATATTATTTTTTTTTTGGAATTAGCCAAAACTATCATAGGCTATCATTTCCTTTTCAACGCCTAAATTATCAAGCATATTATCACAGGCGTTAATCATCGGTGGCGGTCCACACATGTAGTATTCAATTTCTGTTGGATCCTCATGCTTTGATAAATATTCATCATGTAAAACTTGATGAATGAAACCAGTTGATCCCGTCCAATTATCTTCTTTCATAGGCTCAGAAAGAGCGACATTGTAAGTAAAATTCGGAAATTCAGCATCTATTTTTTTGAACTGATCGTCATAGAACATTTCTCGAACAGATCTTGCTCCATACCAAAAAGATACTTTCCTACCCGATTTTAAGGTATTGAAAAGATGAAATAAATGGGATCGCATCGGAGCCATGCCCGCTCCACCACCAATATAAACCATTTCTCTTTCTGTATCTTTTATAAAAAACTCCCCATAAGGTCCTGAAACTGTAACCTTATCTCCAGGTTTTAAATTAAATATATAGGATGAAGCTAGACCAGGTGGTGCTTCATTCCAGAGTGGAGGCGGAGGAGTTGCTATACGAACATTTAACATTACCCTATTACCTTCTGCAGGATGATTAGCCATTGAGTAAGCTCTAAAAACGGGCTCGTCATTATGTGCTACTAAATCCCATATTTTGAATTTATCCCAGTCAGGGTGGTATTCATCTTCCACATTAAAATCACTAAATTGTAAATCATGGTATTCAGGTATATCAATTTGGATATAACCACCAGCCTCAAAATTTAAATTTTCGCCTTCAGGTAGGTTAAGCACTAATTCTTTAATAAATGTAGCAACGTTTTCATTAGACTCGACAGAACATTCCCATTTTTGAATACTAAAGATCTCTTCCGGTACTTGAATTTTCATATCTTCTTTAACTTTAACTTGGCATGCTAAACGCCAGTTATCCTTAGCTTCGCTTCTTGTGATGTGGCCGGTCTCAGTTGAAAGAATTTCACCTCCACCTTCAAATACTTGACATTTACACATAGCGCAAGTCCCGCCACCACCACACGCTGAAGGAAGAAATATAGTTTGGTTAGAAAGAACATTTAAGAGTGTTGATCCAGGACGTGTTTTCACTTCGTTTCCTGTATCGTCATTAATCAAAATTGAGACATTTCCCTGAGGTAATAGTTTTCCTTCAGCAAAGTTAATAACTAACACAAGAGAAATTATTACCGCAGAAACTACTGTAACACCAAGTATAATCTGTTCCATTATAAATCTATCCCACTGAAAGCCATAAAGGCCATTGAAAGTAAACCAGTTAAGAGCATTGTAATTCCAACACCTCTTAACTCCTTTGGTACATTTGAATATCTTAATCTATGTCTTATTGCAGCCATTGCGGCAATAGCTAATAAAAAACCAACTCCAGAACCAAAACCATAAACAATAGTTTCAGAGAAATTATATTTTCTTTCTACCATGAACATCGAACCACCTAAAATTGAACAATTAACAGCAATTAAAGGAAGGAAGATACCCAGATTATTGTACAGAGCTGGAGAAAATTTATCTAGTGCCATTTCGACTAATTGAACTGCAGTAGCGATAACAGCTATGAATATTATGTAATTAAGAAAACTTAAATCTGCATCTGGAAAACCAGCCCAAGCTAAGGCTCCATCCATTAGTAAATACTCATGGACTATCCAATTGAGTGGTGCAGTAACAGTCAAAACAAAAACAACAGCAAAGCCTAGACCAATTGAAGTATCAATCTTCTTTGATATCGCTAAAAATGAGCACATGCCTAGGAAGTATGCTAATATCATGTTATCAATAAACACAGATTTTGTAAAAAGGCTGACGTAATGTTCCATATTCATCTATTCAGCCTCTATGCCAGCAAAAATACGATGAAGCCAAACTATTAGTCCTAATATTACAAAAGCACCCGGAGCCAGAACCATTAAACCCATATTCTCATATCCGTAAGAATATAAAGTTTCCGGCACAATTTGCACTCCATATACTGATCCGTTTCCTAGAAATTCTCTAAAAACTGCGACTGATATGAGGATTCCACCATATCCTAATCCATTTCCGACTCCATCAAGAAATGAGTCTTTGGGATTGTTTTGCATTGCAAATGCCTCGGCTCTTCCCATCACAATACAATTTGTAATTATCAAAGCTATAAAAACAGATAATTGCCTGCTCATATCATACATGTATGCCTTTAAAATTTGATCAATCACAATCACAAGGGTTGCAATAACTGATAGTTGTATTATTATCCGTACTTTCCCTGGAATTTTATTTCTAAGTAATGAAATTGTTGTATTTGAGGCTGCTAAAACTGCTATAACCGCTAATGTCATAACTACAGCGGTTTGTACTTGTACAGTAACAGCTAATGCGGAGCAAATACCCAATACTTGGAGACTGATAGGATTACTCGCCATTAATGGATCTTTAAATGCTTCTTTAGATTTTTTACTTAACAGCGCCATTAGCCAATCACCTCTTTATTTAAATTAAAGTAGGCCTGATACTTTGCTAGGTCCTCTTTTAGAAAAACCTCGAGCCCCTTACTAGTGATAGTTGCACCTGAAATTCCATCAACTTGACGATATGCTTCTTTTGAAGATTTATCAACGCTCCCTTTTACAACTTGAATACCAACAAGGGTATTATTACCATCAATAAACTTTTTACCTTTAAAATTATCTTGAAACCATTTTTTTTCGACCTCTCCTCCTAAACCGGGAGTTTCTCCATGCTTATAAAAGGTGATTCCTTTTGCAGTTTCACAGTCAGGTTCAATTGCAAAGTAGCCATATAGAGTTGACCATAATCCTTTTCCTGAAATCGGAATTACATAGCCATTAATATTATCATTAGTCTTGTGAATATAAATAGGGAAGAAGTTCATATCTTTATCTGCATCAATATTTTTTGGGTCTTTATCAGTTTCATAACCATCTTTATCTAGAACTATTCCAACAATATTTTCTCTATAAACTTTTTGAACTTCATCAATAGACCATTTCCCAGAATTCTTGGGCTCAATGCCTAGTGCTCCTAAAATATTTTTTTTCATGTCTATTTCAATGTTGATATCCTGTCTTGGTTTGAGACTTGTAGCCGCAACGGATAAAAGAAAACCAAAAAAAATAGTTATCAAAGATGTAAAAATTAAAGTATATGAGTTACTGCGCATATCTTGTCATTCTCTTCTTAATATTACTTTTAACTACAAAATAGTCAATCAAAGGTGCAAAAGCGTTCATTAATAAAATTGCTAGCATAATTCCTTCAGGATAAGCTGGATTAATACTACGAATTATCACCGTTAACATTCCAATGAAAAAACCATAATACCACTTACCTAGTTCAGTATGAGAACTTGTTACTGGTTCAGTAGCCATAAAAACTGTTCCAAAAAGAAAACTACCCATTACAAGATGATAATGAGGTGGAATTGTCAACATTGCATTTGAAGAGTATGGTGATAATAGATTAGTTAAAAGGGCAGTAAAAACTAATCCAATAACTGAACCAATCATTATTCGCCAAGAAGTAATTCCTGTAAATATTAAAAATAGGGCTGAAAATATAATAATTATTTTATTTGTCTCGCCTATTGAGCCAGGAACCCAGCCCATAAACATATTAAACCATGAAAAATCAAAAACTGTGTTTATAGATGCATTATTTAAAAGTGTGACAGCATTTGCATCTAACTGTCCGGCAGGAATACTCAACGCAGTTGCGCCAGAATATCCATCCGGAGCAATTGCCCATACTTTATCTCCGGAAATTTGTGCAGGATAGGTAAAATAAAGGAATGCTCTTGTTGTAAGCGCTGGATTAAAGATATTCATCCCAACACCTCCAAAAATTTCTTTTCCTATAACGATTCCAAAACTAGTTCCTACTGCAACTTGCCAGAGAGGAATTGTGGCAGGAAGTGTCAATGGTATTAGGGCACAGGTCACTAAAAAACCTTCAGAGATGGAGTGTTTTCTGATAACGGCAAACAATACTTCCCAAAATGCACCAGTCGCAAATGTAACAGCAAGAATTGGACCAATTTTAAGCAATCCAGAAATAAGGTTTGTTTTCCAATCTGATGATAATCCAAAAGTCAAAGACTCCTGATAGCCAATATTTAAAGCTCCAAAGATATAACAAGGGACTAAAGAAACGACCACAAGTATCATAACTCTTTTTATGTCAATATTATCTCTAATATGAGGTCCGCTTTCTGTCTTTTCATCCGTACTAAAAAGGATAGTATCTGTTGCCTCATAAAGAGGATGAAGGATTTCTAATTTTCCGTTTTTTTCAAACAGAGGCGCTACTTTATCTAAAATATCTCTCAGCCACTGCATATTCTTATGCCTCCGCCTCAATGAGATTTAACCCATCTCTAATTACTCTACCAACATCTATCTTACTGGGACAAGAAAAAGAACAAAGAGCAAAATCTTCATCATCACATTCCCAAATACCCAACTTTTCCATTTCTTCAATATCTTTAGCTAAAATTGCTCTGTATAGTTCATTTGGAAATATATCCATCGGCAAAACTTTTTCCCATGCACTTATGGGAACCATTGGTCTTAACTCTCCATTTTGAGCTGTTGTAAAATTAAATAATTTATCTGTTAAACGAAGAAAAACTCTAGTCAAACTATATTTGGTTGAACTATTCCCAATAGATAACATCCCTAAAAAAGGCCTCTTTACTGTATCATTTAAAATTGATAGTGTAGAATCATAAAAACCAAGAAAATCATTTTGAGAGATAGTTTGACCCGTTAAGACATCACCTGAGACGAGCCTTATCTTTTGTTTATTTAAGTTTTGGTTTATAATAAGGTCTTCGACGTGAACACATGCATTCACTTTGGCAATAAAAGGAGCTCGTGCGCCAGAACCACCAATAGTAACAGTCATAGAAGGATCGTACGATCCAGTTTCAAAGAGTCTGCCTATTGTTAATAAATGCTGAGCATCAATAGTCCATACGATATCATTTGGTTTGATAGGTTTTGTGTGGTGAATTTGAATACCGACGTTACCAGCAGGATGCTGACCAAAAATAATTTGGTTTTCAACATTTTTAAAATTGTGATTCTGACTTGAAGTAAAATATGTCTTTCCAGTTGTTAGTTTTGATATTGCTGTTAAACCGGTTTGAAGTGCAGCTTTATTTTCATTAATTATCTTACTCAGATCAACGGCAATTGGGCCTGTATTCAGACCTGAAATAAATATATCCCTAGGTTTTTTATCTGGGTCAGCGACCCTATTAAACGGTCTTTCTCTAATTAAATGAAATAGATTTGCATCTAGAAGAAAGTTGATAATATCATTTCTGGATGCATCTTGTAGATTTTCAATATTCTTTAAATCGTTTATAATTTTATCTTTACCATTAACTTTAATTTCAATTTTTTCAATAACTCTTCTCGCTCCGTACGAAATTTTTGAAATGACTCCACTTGCCGGAGAAGCCCATTTAACTTTAGGCTTAGTTTTATCATAAAATAATGGAGAGCCAATACTTACAATATCACCTTCTGAAACCATTAATTTAGGTTTCACATTTCTAAATGAGTTAGGCGAAACCCCAACTTTCTTAGAGGTTATTAATGATTGAGAATCTGTTGATGGAACACCAGAAATTCTGATGTTATGACCTTTTTTAAGAACGATTTCTTTCAATTTTTTTTTAATCTTATATAGTTTGAATAAAAAATACTAGTGAGTTCTGAACCCAGGTAGCAAGAGGAGACCAATATATACCCAAAAAAAGTGTTGGAAGTCCAGTTAACAATAGAACAGCACCTAGAACAGTACCGGGGGTTTTTAGTACTTCATTTTGTTTTCCTGAAAAATACATTACTTTAACAACTCTTAAATAATAGTAAAGTGATATAACGCTATTAAGACCACCAATAAATACTAAATAATAAAATGGTTCACCTCCTTTTATAAGAGAAGCAAATATATAAAATTTCCCAACGAACCCTGCAGTTGGAGGAAGCCCGGTTAAAGAGACCATAAAAAGAGTCATTAAAGCACCAACAAATGGCATCTCCCAACCTAATCCTTTAAAATCATCAAAAGATTCTCCTCCGGTTTTGTTTTTAACCAAAACAACAATCGTAAACGCTCCAAGATTCATGAATAAATACATGATTAAATAAATCATAATTGCATATATACTATCGCCCGACATAACTGGCATAGCAAGCAACATGTACCCAGCATGGGCTACACTTGAGTAAGCTAACATTCGCTTGATGCTATTTTGTTGAATAGCTACAAGATTTCCTAGAGTCATAGTGATAATGGCCATAATACTCAATATTTGAGCCCAAGGTATTTCTGTTATTGAACTGTTATCAAGACCTTGCATCGCAACACCATCTGCTAAGACTTGATTAAAGAACCTAATCATCATAGCAAATGCTCCAGCTTTAGGAGCAACTGATAAAAAGGCTGTAATAGTTGTTGGAGAACCTTCATAAACATCTGGTGTCCAAAAATGAAATGGAACCGCAGAAATCTTGTAACCAAAACCTGCTAACATCATAATTATAGCTATAATTAGAGCGGAGCTTGATTCGGTAGAAAGTGCTGATAGTGATTGTTGAACTTCAAAATAATTAGTACTCCCAGTTAAACCAAAAATATAACTCAAGCCAAAAAGCATTAGTCCTGATGAAAACCCCCCGTATACAACGTATTTAAGGGCAGCTTCATTAGAATGTGTATTTTGCTTAAGATAACCAGCCAAAACAAAAGAAATGATTGATACTATTTCGATTGACAAGTATAACATAATCAAATCGATCGCGGAGACCATCAAAAAAAGACCAAATGTAACTATTCCAAGAAGAGTGAAATATTCCCCTTTTCTGTATATTTTAAGTTCTTCATTTTTGAGACTAATTATAGAGACAATTACGGTAGATAAAATAATTGTGATTTTAAAAAACTGGGAAAAAGGATCTTTTGCGACAGAATTTGTGAATAAAGAGGTTATTTTTTCATCTTGTAGAAAAACAGAAAAAGCTATTAAGACTAAACCGACAATCAATACAATACCGACCCTATCAGATTTTGATTTATCTAAAAATAAATCATAGATAATGCTAACTAAAATTAGAATTGTGAGTAAAATTTCAGGATAGTAATACTGTAAACTTTGTAGATTATTCATAAATAGATATCTCTACATACTCGCTAAGGTTGATAATGAAACGACATGTTCGATTATCACATTCATCGTACTTGAAATCATATCTAAATATGGTGCTGGATATATCCCAAAAAACAATGTGATAATCAACAAAGGAATAACTGTAAATAATTCTCTTTTGTTAATTTCAGGTATATCGGTATACTTTTCATTAAGCTTCCCGAAAAAGACCCTTTGAAAAGCCCATAGGAAATAAGCTGCGTTGAGAAGGATGCCGATTGTTGATGCAATAACAATGCCTTTAAAAACTGGAAAAGCACCAATAAAACACATAGCCTCACTGACAAACCCTGATAAACCTGGTAAGCCGAGTCCTGCAAAAAAAGCTATAGCGGTAATTGCCGTATAAACGGGCATTTGACTTGCAAGCCCTCCAAAACCTTCTATTTCTCTGTGGTGAGCTCTATCATAAATAACGCCAACAAGGATGAATAACATTGCAGATATTGTACCATGATTGAACATTTGAAAAACAGCACCGCCAAGTCCCGCTTGGGCCGCTTTTAAATTTAAACCGTTAGACTCTCCAGCTGCTATAACAGCAGCCATCCCTATTAATGAATAACCCATATGATTGACACTAGAATATGCAACCAGTTTTTTTAAATCAGTTTGAGCTAAAGCACAGAGCCCTCCCCAAATTACGTTTATAAGCCCTAAAAATGCTAATGCTCCAGAAAACCAATAAACACCATCAGGCATGAGCCCATAATTAACTCTGAGAATCCCATAGACGCCTAACTTCAATAAAATTCCAGCAAGTAAAACAGATATTGCCGTTGGTGCTTCGACATGAGCGAGGGGTAGCCAGGTATGAAATGGAAAGACCGGAACCTTTATAGCAAAACCAATAAAGAGGAGAACCCAAATTATTTTAAGTGCACTTACACCCCACCATAAGACACCATTTAATGCCGTCGGAGCAATTTGCTGTAATTCTAAAATATCAAATGTTTGTCCGCATGTAAAATAAAGCCCTAAAACACCAATAAGCATTAATACCGAACCAAATAAAGTATAAAGAAAGAATTTTATGGCGGCATATTCTCTTTGGGGCCCACCCCACATCCCAATTAAAAAATACATTGGTAGTAACATCACTTCCCAGAAAACATAAAATAAGAAGAAATCAAGGCTCAAGAAGACACCCATAACTCCTACATTAAGTAATAAAAACAGAGCATAATAACCTTTAACTGCTTTTTCTATCGTCCAACTAACAAAAACCCCAATGAAAAAGAGAAGACCCGTTAAAATAACCATTGGTAGGCTTAATCCATCGACTCCTAGTATGTAAGAAATATTGAGAGAGGGTATCCAATCTAACCTTTCTACAAATTGCATGGATCCAATATTTTTATCAAAGCCACCCCACAATACAAGAGTTAATATAAATTGAAATCCGGTTGTTATGGCAGATACAATTCTAATTAGATCATTCTTTCCACGCGGAATGAATGCAATAACACCTATACCAATAATAGGTAACCAAATAATTAAACTGAGAATATTTTCCATCCTCTCCCCTATTCAGACTTTTAAAGTTAAAATGATTGAAGGATCATCAATATGATCACTCCTGCCGTAACATACAAAATATAGTTTTGTAGTCGACCTGTTTGTATAGTTTTAATGATCTTCCCAAATAAATTGACAATTTTACCGTTTCCATCTACAAAGACTTGATCAATTCCGTGGTAATCTAACTTTCCCGTGATCTTACTCGCTATATTTGTTAAATGACCAAAACTATTTATAAAGTATTTATCATATAGGTCCCAATCTACCCAAGCAACTTTTCTAGCAAGACGAAGCGTAGGTTGATATAGGAATCTATTGTAATTTTGGTCAAAGTAGTATTTGTTCAGACTCCAATAGTACAGAAACCCCGCTTTCTTAGCCCAATTTTTAGGTACAAAAACCTTTTTAATGTACATCAAATAAGCTAGTGCAATACCGGAAAAAGCAACTGCTATTGAAATATACATCGCTAAATAATGCGCATGGTGTGCACCATCTTCAATTTCTTTTGCCGTTAAATTTCCAGGGACTACCGCATTTCTTGGAACTACTAAATCTGTGAACCAACCATGCGTCGACATCGGATTAAAATATGGAAGTGTATACCAAATAAATAAACTCAAGCCACCAAGGAGTACTAACGGACCTGTCATTTCTTTAGGCGATTCATGAATATCATTAATTATTTCTGGCTTTTTAGCTTCACCATAAAAGGTTAAGAAAATCATTCTAAACATATAAAAAGCTGTAATAGCTGCAGCAGAAAATCCAAAAATAGGTAAAAGAATATGTTGAGGATTATGTTGTGCAAAAGATAAAGTACCTGCTAAAATAGCATCCTTAGATAAAAACCCTGAAAACAGTGGAACACCTGCAATAGCGAATGTACTAAGCAACATGGAAAAATGAGTGATAGGCATTTTCTTTCTAAATCCGCCCATATTGCGCATATCTTGAGGGTCTGTTTCATGATCATGCTTCTCATGCAACGCGTGGTGCATAGAATGAATGACTGAACCAGATCCGTAAAATAAATTCGCTTTAAACATCGCGTGAGTTAATAGATGAAAGAAAGCCGCAGTATAGACACCTGTACCCACGGCAAGGATCATATAACCAAGCTGACTAACGGTTGAATAAGCAAGTACTTTTTTTATATCATTTTGTGTTATTGCAATTGTCGCAGCAAAGATTGCAGTAATTCCACCAACGTATGCAACAACTAAAAGAGCATCAGGAGTTAATAGTGGAAAAACTCTTACTGACAAGTAGACTCCAGCAGCTACCATTGTCGCAGCATGCATTAAAGCTGAAACGGGAGTTGGACCTTCCATGGCATCAGGTAGCCAAATATGTAGCGGAAACTGAGAGGATTTACCCATAGCACCTAAAAATAGACCTACCCCAGCAATTGTGAGAGTTGTACCTTTAATCATACCAGTCGAAACGCCTTCAAAAATATCTGAGAAAGCAAAAGATCCAATGGCAGTGTAAATTAGCATTATCCCTATAAAAAAACCTATGTCACCCACTCTATTGGTTAGAAATGCTTTTTTACTTGCATCAGCAGCTGAATCTTTCTCGAACCAATGCCCAATCAACAGATAAGAACTAACCCCTACAAGCTCCCAAAACATGTACATTGACATCAAGTTATTCGCCAATACTATTCCGTTCATTGAAAAAGTAAAAAGCCCTAGATAAGCAAAATATCGCGAATAACGAATATCACCCTTAAGGTATTGAGTAGAAAATATGTGAGTGCATGTTGAAATAAGAGAGACGACTAGAAGCATCACTATAGTAATGTTATCAACAAGAAACCCCAACTTAATGTTAAAATCACCCATATCAAGCCAGGTAAAAGAAGATTCGTGATGGAAATCTGGATTATATTCAATCAACATCTTAACAAACATTATTATTGATAATATTAATGTAGAAACAATCGCTGAGATAGAAACCCAATCTCCTTGTCGAGGCAATCTCTTACCAACAAATATCTGAATAATAAATGCTAATAGCGGTAAAAATAAAATTAGAACTGAATATCGGATGAAAAGGTTATCCATTAATTTTTTAATTCCGATGCATCATCAATGTTGATAGTGTTTAAATTATTATAAATATTAATCACAATTGCGAGCGCTACAGCTGCTTCTGCTGCTGCAAGCACAATAACAAAAAGACTGAAAATGTGACCATCCAGGTTCATACCACCAAACCTAGAAAAGGCGACGAAATTGATATTTGCAGCATTCAGCATTAGCTCTACCCCCATCAAGACAGCAATACCATTTCTTCGTGTCATCACGGCGAAGACTCCAAGCGAAAACAATACAGCTGCTATAAGTAAATAATTACTTAACTGATCCATCAAGTATCTTCCCTAGAAAGTACTGCTGCTCCAATTAAAGCACCGAGTAGAAGAAGCGATACAGCCTCAAATGGCAATAAGTATTTAGTGAGAAGCAGTATCCCTATATCATGCACTGTACTTACTGGCTCAAAAGACTGCTTTTCCAACCATGGAGTTTTAGAGATTATCAATGACAATAAGATCAAAAGCCATATTGAAACAACACCCCCAATTCCCTGTTGCACATTAGTTTGAGATAATCTGACTGACGATATTCTATTTGTTAACATAATACCAAATATTATCAGAACTAATATTCCACCAATATAAACAATTAATTGAACACCCGCGATAAAATCTGCCCATAAAAAAATGTATAATGCAGCGACGCCAAACAAGGTGAACAGCAGGGCTACAGCAGAGTACAATAATTGGTTATTAAGGACAACAACTAATGCAGATGCTATTGTGAAAATTGCTATAAACCAGAAAACTAAATCAGCCATTAAAGCCTACCTTAAGATTCTGCACTTTTTTCACCAATATATTTGTCAAGACCTTCTTTGGTACCTGATTTTGCAAACTTATATATTAAATTATCCCTGTCCGGTTCAGAAAACTCATAATCAAGGGGATGGCGACTACTGTTAGGTCCACCAGTCATAAAAATACATTCTTCAGGACAAGGATAAGTACACAGATTACAGTAACAGCACTCAGACATATCAATATCAAATCTAGTAACAACCATTGCTTTTCTGGTTCCGTTGGTTGTAACTCCAACATGTTTTATCTCTTTTATATCACTGCCTCGTTCAGGAGCTTTTTCAGTAACAATTTTTATACAATCAACAGGACAAGCTCTCTCACATTTGAGGCAACCAATGCAATCATCCATGTCAACATGTAGTCTAGTTCTAATAACATTGTAGTTATCATGATCAAAACCAATATTTCTCTCAGGTCGGGGCCACCTCTCTTCAGGATATTGGAGGGTTACATTATCTTGCCTAGCTCTAATCAGATGAATAAAAGTAATACCCATTCCACCTAAAATAGTGGTAATACTAGTCCAAATATCTGTAAAATACTTAATCATAATTAATAATCACCCAAATAAAACTGTCCAAATTGCAACAGCAAATATATTAAAAAGACCTATTGGCAGAAAGACCTTCCAACATAAGTGCATTAACTGGTCTACTCTTAGCCTAGGTACTGTCCATCGTATCCAAATCATAATGAAAATAAGAAAAGCTGTTTTGCTAAGCATCCAAAAAACGCCCATTAAAGGAGAGTCAAGAGAGCCCGAAAAAGGACTCTGCCATCCGCCCAAAAACCCCGTAACAGCAACCACACTTACAACAAACATGTTTGCATATTCACTTAAAAAAAAGAAAGCGTATCTCATACCAGAATATTCAGTTACAAAGCCAGCAACTAATTCAGATTCTGATTCAGGTAAATCAAATGGAGTTCTGTTAGTCTCTGCAAGCGCGCTGATAAAATAGACAACAAATGCAATAGGCATGAATGGATTATCAAATATAATCCAATTTGAAATTCCGCCTTGTTGATAAATAATAATTTCTTGCATGTTAAGACTTCCGGCAAGCATAATAACAACAATCAATGATAAACCAGCTGGAATCTCATAACTTATAATTTGCGCAGCTGATCTCATCCCACCATAAAGGGACCATTTATTATTAGATGACCATCCAGCTAAAATAAGAGCTATAACTGCAAGGCTACCTACACCAAGAATATAGAATATCCCGATATTTAAATCCGAAACAATAATGGATCCATTGAAAGGCAGAGCAATAAAGCTAATAAAAGCGCCAACAAATATCATGAATGGCGCAAGAATGAACAAAAGCTTATTTGCACTACTTGGTATAATATCTTCTTTTGAAAGTAATTTAAGTGCATCCGCAATTGGCTGAAGCAAACCCCATTTACCCGCATGAAGACCTACACCTTGCCCCATAGGTCCAACCTTGTCTTGTATAAAAGAAGAAACTTTAAGCTCTGCGTAAATGACTACAAGTGCATATACCGTAATAAAGCCAAATGTCGCAACCAAAGGGATCAACATAGAAATGACGAGAAAAGGATCTGTATTTTCCCAACTTGGAAAAAGACTAACAAGACTATCAAATAAAAAATCAACCGTCATCTATCTATTTCACCTAACACGATGTCAAGACTTCCCAATATTGCAAGAACATCCGAAAGTAACCAACCGGCAGCAATTTCATCAATTACGGAAAGAGCCGTAAAAGCAGGAGAGCGCATCTTCAGCCTGTAAGGTATGTTTGACCCATCACTTTCAATGTAGTAACCCAGGTCTCCGCGAGGCGACTCAGTTCTTTTGTAGATTGATCCAATTGGAGGCTTTATTTTTTTTGGAAGGGATTGATGGACATCTCCATCTTTAGGCATACTCACTAGCGCTTGCCTTACAATTTTGATACTCTCTTTCATTTCAAGCACTCTAACATAAAACCTATCCCAACAATCGCCTACTGATCCTTTACCCCCCTCACCAACAGGCACCTCAAATTCAAACTTATTGTAAATGGAATATGGATCATCCCTTCTCAAATCCCACTTAAGGCCTGAAGCCCTGAGGTTTGGACCTGTTACACCATAACTGATTGCAACATCTTGCGGCATTACGCCTATATCAGCGGTTCTTTCAACAAAGATTTTATTGTGAACTAGAAGATTAACAAACTCATCAATCTTAGGCTCAAAATAATCTAGAAACTTATAGGTAGACTCAACAAATCCAACCGGAAGGTCATGACTAAGTCCACCAATCCACATGTAATTATATAGAAGTCTAGCTCCACATGTCATCTCAAAAAGATCTAATATTCTTTCCCTATCACGAAGCATATGAAGGAATGGTGTGAACGCTCCAATATCTAGACCAAAAGCCCCCAGACCAAGTAGATGACTAGCAATCCGTTGAAGCTCAGCCATGACTACTCTTATGTGCTGTACACGATCATTAACTTTAATCTCAAGCATTTCTTCCATAGCAACAACATAACCAAAATTCATTGTCATCGAAGCGAGATAATCACACCTATCAGTAAATGGTATGACTTGCTCGTACGTCACACTTTCACAATGTTTTTCAAAACAACGGTGCAAATAACCGATATAAGGCGTTATTGAAGAAACAATTTCACCATCGGTCCTTACCTGTAATCTCAAAACTCCATGCGTAGCAGGATGTTGAGGTCCTATATTTAGGACCATTTCTTCACCTCGAATTATTCCCATCCTTCCTTCATCTTTGGTATAACAATACCATGGTAAGTTTCTTGTACTTCATAATTTTTTCTTAATGGCCAGCCTTCCCAATCTTCCGGTAATAAAATACGCCTTAAATCACGGTGATTTGAAAATTCTATTCCAAACATATCATATGTTTCCCTTTCAAACCAATCTGCAATTCTCCAAACCGATTCAACAGATGGTATTTTAGGGTTTTCGATTGGGACTTGAATTCTAACTTCAGTGTAATGTTTTTTTGACATTGAATGTAAGTTATATCTAGCTTCTAAAATTTTTCCATCAATATCAAAACCCGTTTGGCATTGTAGAGAGTCAAATAATAGATTAGAATCAGTTTTTAGCCAAATTGCAAAGTCATACCAAATACTAGGATTAATCATTAAAAAATCATCAACATTCTCATTTAATACTGAACCAGGAAATTTGGCAACCGATAAGTTTTTGATTTTTAGATTAATACTTTCTTCGCGAACAACCTCTTTGACTTCGCTTGAAGAACTAGCTACATTAGAAACCGCTTTCGGACTGTGGATCTTTTTGTATTCATCCGGGCTTTTTTTTGCTTTTACTAACGCCGCTTTTACCTTAGATCTTGTAACCCTATCTTCAATTGCGTTAATAGAATCCATATCTCCGTCAAGGCCTTTAAGAACAAAATTTGCAATTAATTTTTGACTATCATCACTTGTAACCGTTTCTTTAACTTCATCTGCTCCCGATCTATCTCCAGTGTTCTCAGCCCTAAACTTATCAGGGTCTTTTTTTGCCTTAAAAAGTGCAGCTTTTGCCTTAGACCTGACAACACGGTCTTCCAGAGCGTTAATAGAATCCATATTACCATCAAGGGCGCTCAAAACTAGTTCAATAATTTTATTATCCAAACCTGAACTCATGCCATTTTTCGCGTAAGAGGCCTTTCTTCAAGAATTTGTTCTTGTAATTTCAATAAACCTTCAATTAGAGCTTCCGGACGTGGCGGACATCCAGGGACATATACATCAACCGGTATCACGATATCGACACCTTTTAAAACATGATATCCGTGCTGCCAATAAGGGCCACCACTCGTAGCGCAACTTCCCATTGCAACTACATATTTGGGGTCAGCCATCTGTTCGTACAATTTTTTTACCCTTAGAGCCATTTTCATTGTTACTGTACCAGCAACTATCATTACGTCAGCCTGTCTAGGAGAAGATCTTGGAATCATACCGATTCTCATTAAATCATGACGACTAGCAGCAGCAGCCATCATTTCGATAGCACAACAAGCCGTACCAAACTGAAAAAACCATGGAGAAGTTGAACGACTCCAACTCAAAAGCTTATCCAGCTTTTCTACAATTATATTATCATTAAATTTATTTTCTAATAAGCCCAAATTATTTCTCCACTTCGGTAGCAATGTTTTTGTATCTACCAGTTCCATACCGAACCCTTCGCTTGACCCAGTCTAAATCAGATTTTACCCACACGTAAGCCAGACCAACACACAAGATTATTAAAAATATTCCCATCTCAACTAACGCCAGAAGACCCATTTCTTTAAAAACAACTGCCCAGGGAAAAAGGAAAACAACCTCAACATCAAAAATTAAAAAAATTAATGCGATAACATAAAATCTAATATTGAACTGTAGCCAGGCAGATCCCTCAACTTCTTCCCCACACTCATATGTTTCAAGCTTTTCTCTTGTTTTATTTGAAGGTGCAATTAGCCATTGTATGACCAATGGAGCAGCAACTAGGATTATTCCTAGAAACGTGGCAAATAATATAGTTCCAAAATCTCTGTACATATAATTGTCATTATAATATTAATAATGATATTCAAACTTACTCTTCTTGGTTTTGGAGAGTCAAATTAAACTTCAAAAAATAGTAGATAAAATTTAGAGCCTTTTTGTATCAAAACTAACTAGTTACAATATTAACTTATTTTTAAATTACAACAATGAATTATTTAAATATCTTGATAACAAAAATATTAAAACTATTACCTAAATGGTTTGCAAAACCATTTGCAAAACCATACGTTGCAGGAGAAACAATTGAAGAAGTTACAGCTAAAATTAAAAGTTTGAATGGAAAGGGCTTTTTAGCAACAGTTGATATTCTTGGTGAACATACGAAGAGTGAAAGAGAAGCACAGAGGATAACAGAGCAATACTGCATGCTTTATGATGAAATCTCAAGAAAAAACTTAGAATGCTCGGTTTCAGTAAAGCCATCACACATAGGCCTTGATATTTCAACCGCTCTGATAATGAAGAATATAAGTGCAATTTTGGATAAAGCTGTAAACACGAATAATTTTCTAAGAATCGATATGGAGAGTTCAAAATCGACAGATCAAACTATTCAAATATACCAGTACTTCAGAAAAAAGTATTCAAACATTGGTACAGTGCTACAATCTTATTTGTTAAGGACTCAAACTGATATTGATCAGCTATCCGAGTTAGAGTCAAATATTAGAATTTGTAAAGGAATTTATAATGAGCCTCAAAAAATAGCATTCAAGAGTCGAGACGACATCAAAAACAATTATATTCTATTTGCAAAAAAAATGGCCCGCAATAATCACTTCTGCGCATACGCAACTCATGATCAAGAATTAATAGAAGATTTACTCAATTGGATTTCTAAAGAAAATATTCCAAAAGATCTTTTTGAATTTCAATGTCTGTACGGCGTTCCCATGCAGGGGCGCCTAGAAGAGCTAGTTAAAGAAGGGATTAAAGTTCGGATTTATGTACCCTTTGGACCAGATTGGTACGATTATTCCATGAGAAGATTAAATGAAAATCCAAAAATTATAAAGTATGTTCTAGGTAATCTTTTTAAAAATGACTGATCAAAGGACTTTAAAAAAGATTTTTTCATTTAAAACAATTGCTGTTGTAGGGCTTAGCCCTAATATAAGTCGTCCTTCTAGCTTTGTATCAGCTTACATGGAAAATAAAGGCTATAGGATTTTTCCTGTTAACCCTAGACATAATAATATCGGTAATAATAAATGCTATAAAGGATTAATCGATATTAGACAAAAAATTGATATTATCAATATTTTCAGAAAATCCGAACACGTTTTACCGATAATAGATGATTCGATTAAAATTGGAGCCAAAGCTATCTGGATGCAAGATGGAATTTTAATTGAAAATGCTAAAGAAATAGCTGAAAAAAATAATTTAATTATAGTAATGAATGACTGCATAATGAGACAGCATCTTAGCTTCAAAGATTGATTAAATACCCTGAATTAAAAACAGAATACCTTAAAAAAGGATATTCTATCCACAGAAACGTTATCAGTAATAGCATCGTTGAAGATATTCAAAAACACATTAAATTTTTGTTAGAATGTTTTCCCAAAACAAGACCTGAATCTTTCCACCATGATATGCTGGTGAACGATCCTTTTATTCATCATATTTTAGATCAGAAAAAAATCAAAGAAATATCTAAATTTTATTTGGGACCAAATATTTCTCTTTTTGGAGCACATTACATCGCAAAAAGACCCTTTGACGGAAAACCTGTTGGCTGGCATCAGGATGGATCATATTGGCCATTAAAACCTATGAATGTTATTTCTCTTTGGATTGCAGGGAGTCACTCAAATAAAAAAAATGGATGTATGAGGGTCATTCCTGGATCACAAAATAAAAAATTAATTCCGCCCTCAAAAATGGAAAAGTTAGACCAAGAAAAATATGTTTTAGATTTAGGAATAAAAAAAAGTGATATCAAAAGTAATACCGCTCAAAATATAGAACTTTCTCCCGGTGATATGTCCATCCACAACCCTAATATCATACATGGATCAAATCCAAACTTATCTTCACATTGGCGTATTGGTTTAACTCTTAGAATAATACCATCAACAACCTTTGTTGACAGGGAAAACTGGAAATGTATTCATATTGCTGGAAAAAAAGACAGAGCGATTAAGAACAATTATGTTGAAAAGCCCATATTTAACAAAGAGAAGCACATGGAATTTGATGGTTGTGAAAAATACAGCTAGACTAATCGCTTTCCCCTCTTTTGCCCCACCCCATTTTTGTTCTTAAGTTTTGGAAATAGTCATTATCAGTGAAGCTTATTAAGTTAATTTGAAAATTAGCTTTTGAGATATTGACTTTATTCATTGAAGATAGGGTTTCATGAATTTGCCCATCTGCCGTAAATAAGATTGGGTCAATATTTTGAGAAAATTGGATATCAATACTTGCACTCGCCGGAACAACTAAAGGTCTAGAAGTTAATGTATGTGCAGCTGTAGGTGTAATTATTAATGATTCGACTTCTGGAGTTACAATTGGCCCCCCTGCAGATAATGAATACGCGGTAGACCCCGTTGGAGTTGCAATAATTATCCCATCAGCTTTATAATTACCTACAAGATGATTATTTACAAATACAGTTGCATTCAGCATTCTATGGAATTCTGCGTTGCTTATTACAAAGTCATTTAAAGCGTTATATTTTATTAAAGTATTTTTTTTTGCGATACTGGCCTCGATGAGCATTCTATTTTCCAGAATAAAATCTTTGGCTGCAACTTGGTCAAGTCTGTGAAAAAGATCTTTCAATGTTACTTTTGCTAAAAAACCTAAATCGCCTAAATGAATACCTAAAATCGGGGTAGTACAGTTTTTCATATTTCTTGCTAAAGAAAGAAAAGTACCATCACCCCCTAAAACTAAAATAAAATCTAACTCATCAAGTTGCTCTTCTGTTTCAATGAGTTTGGCTTTCGTATTACTAAAATTAAGATGGTCTAATATTCTGGATGTAAGAAAGGGCTCTAGCTGCTTTTTTTTCGACCATGATAAAATTTTTGGTAAAACTTCCCAAAATATTTTTTTTTCAGTGTTACCCCATATTCCAAATGTAGCTTTTTTATTCATTCAATGTTTTTTACAGAAAAAGAACCTTCAGCATTTTTTATTAACTCATCAATTTTTTTTTCAGAATCGTTTAATTCCATTCTGCATACTTCAATTAGTTTAATACCATCATCGAACCATTGAATATTTTCTTCTAAACTACCTTTACCTGATTCCATTTTCACAACGAGCTCTTCTAAATGAGCAATTGCAGTTTCAATATCTTTTTTTTCATTTTTCATATTTTTCTCGTTCTAAGCTTCTTTGGTCTTTTTTGCAATTAATG
>Ga0115570_10001241_pt1 | contig 20673 bp, 11 predicted proteins | sample COGITO_mtgs_1205_3_FD_87294 | JGI IMG/M metagenome (GOLD analysis project Ga0115570, IMG submission 87294) | Pelagic marine microbial communities from North Sea - COGITO_mtgs_120524 | ecosystem: Environmental > Aquatic > Marine > Epipelagic | place: Germany:Helgoland, sampling site Kabeltonne... | reverse complement strand
ACATTAATTAAATCACCACTAGTTGTACTTATATGTAGAGAATTACTAGCATCTTCTGCTGGCATTTTATGATGTCTAATAGGCTTACCACATAAGTCTCCCCATATATCAGGTCTGTTAGAAGGATACCTTTCTGTTGATTGCCAGTATCCCATTTTACCTTTAGCAATTATTCTACTGCCATCTGGTTGTATTTCATTTACAAGAGAAGTTACAGTTCCTGTGTTATAAACTTTAAATACAGGATCTCCATCCGGATCTAAAACATTATCTCCAAATATTTTTACATCTTCATTTTGTCCTGCCGGAGGATAAAACTCAGGTGCTCTACCAGGGATATGATAAGAAGAAGATCTTTCTCCTGTATTATATATCCATCTAATAAAAAAAGCATATTGCTCATCTCTTAAAAAGCCTAACTTGTTTCCACCTAAACTATAATATGTTGCTGGTACTTCATTAACTACAAACTCAGTAGTAATATTATTTGCAATAGGTTGATAATTAAAATCAAACTGTTCTGTTGGTCCTTGTCTAATTAACCAATCATTAACAACATACATTGCTTCTGATTTTTCATATGCTGGACTTCTTTGTGGTATTAATTTTAAATCTACAGAAAGCAATGAATCATCTAGATAATCTAGATTAATACTCTTTCTTTCTGTACTATATAAACCAATACGCTTAGCATATGTTTGACCTTGATTTCTTACTAATAAAGCTAATTCAAAAAATTCATAATCTTTATCTAAGTTGCTTATAGAAATATCCAATGAACCATCTGTTCCAACATGACTCCATAAAGTTTGTATATTAGATATACCTATAAAGTCTGTAACACGTTGTTCATTTTCTGTATAAGCTATAAAGGCTTGATACGCTCCATTTTGCATCATACCACCATCTGTTGATTTTTGTAAAACAACACAAGGTGTATCAACTAAAGGAGCCAATCTTATTTTTTCACAGTTTAATCTTTTAGGTGTTACATCACTATATACTACACAAGGATCTCCTTCTGCAGAACTTATATATTGAACGTATGGTACATCATCAATATTTAATGCCCTTGATGGATTATTACCGTCATCAAAATATACTTCCCAAGTACAATCAAAATTTTCTTTAGATGCACCTGTTATTAAATTCTTAGTGTTAAAAGCTAGACAAGGATCATTAATAATTGTAGTGTACTTACATTCACTATCATCAAAGCGTCCTATCTCTGATGATATATTATCAGTAGAAAATATAATCCACTCATCTCCATATCTATGTACAGCACCTATAATGGTATATGGTATAACGCCACATTGTAGATTAGAAGGTTCATTACCTATTGTACCTAAATCACCATCGTTGGAATTATTAGCTGCATTACGAGCATTCCACCAACTTTGTTCAGGTTCCATAGACTGTGTAATATCTTTATTCATTCCTTTAATGAATGAATTAGTAACTACAGATGTTGTACCTTTTTTATTATTTTGCTTTGCCATAGTAATTTACTTCTTTATTAGTAAGTTTAACTTACTGAACTTGCACTATTTGTTGATGCTGAACTAAGTGCTCCATTACCAATTACTCTAGGATTAACAGGAGGATTACTCAAGAACATATTATAATAATTATGATATTGAGCTCTTCTATTCATTGTCCAAACTTTTCTCATCTCTTGAAAGTTAGGTGTATTGACAAAACTTAATGCATTATTTCTGGCTGCTCTTAATCTTTGCTCTACCAATCCCAACTGTTGAGTAACACTTTCACCTTGCCAAATCATATTTTCTAATATTCTTTGTTTCAATGCATACTCATAATACTCATTACAATAAGGTTGATCTAATACTAATAAATCACCATCAGCTGATTCCATAGCTCCTTGATAACTTAGATATACTTTTCCAGATCTAAAAGATGTATTTAGAAAACCATCTACCACCTCAGCTATGTCTGGAGCTTGAGCACCTAAAGTAGGGCAAAAACAAGTTGTAGTATTTACATCTTGTATTCTTAATTGCATAAAAGTACTATAAGTTCTAAATTGATTTGGTCCAATCCTTTGAACTAATTGATGACTATTATTTCCATCACAGGTTTTAATTACACAAACATCTTTACATGTTTGAGTTTTTTCACACCCACCTTCACCTCTTGGAATAGATACATAGGGTACATCATTAACTGTTTCTACATGTGTTCCTGATGGCATTGTTGCATTTATTTCATATTCTCCACATAAAAAAGCATAATTAAGATATGCAAAGTCTACAGGTAGTTGACCTCTTCCATGTTCAATATCTATCACTACTTCTTTAGTTCTATGAATTCTTAAACCTAAATCATAGTTTACTCTAGTTGCAACTTTAATAAGTTGAGCTGGTTCAATCATACCTTCTAAAGCATATGTAGAAAAGTCAATAGAAACATCTTCCATTAATGAAGTAAACGTTCTGTATTTATTTGATACTCCCATTATCTATGTATATTAATTTTGTTATCTGAATCCTCAGCTGGTACTTGCATTGTATTCATCATAGTATTTATTACTTGACTTTCTATTTCTGCAAATAAAGCTTCCGGTATATATATTGGTTGGTTGTATCTTGGTGTACAGTCATCTGTAGTATCACAATTCCACGCTGTTATGTCAGAATTAAATACACCTTCTAATTTAAGTGCATCCCATTCTATATTAGGAGAATATATGTATCCATCTAACCACCAAAAATATCTTGTTGTATTGTACTTAAATGACGTTGTTTTAGTCATAGAAGTATATGTACCCGGCTGAGTTGCTTGAAGCTCTTGTGAGCCATCTATGGAGCTTACAGTACGGATAAGAGGTCCCCAGTATCCTTCTATCATAGAAGGTAGTTTTACTTTTGTACGTTTTATTGTACAACCGCTTGATATGCCTGAACAATGTGCTTCAACTTTATCTACATCTATTAGTTCTACGTAAGGTAATGCTTTCCATACAGAATTAAATTTCATTAACTTATTAGCATAATCTTGCCTACGCATTAACACTTGAGCAAACTTTTCTATTAAACTAAATATATATCTGTCTGTAACATATGCATCTTGCACTTCTGCTTTAACTTGTCCTCTAATTCTTGATATTGCTTCTGCTATTGTTGACATGTTTTTTATATTTCAAATTCATTATAATTTTTAAGAATCTCTTTTGTCTGTTCAATGTTTTGATCATATAAATGAGCAACTCTATATTTGTTTTTCATAACTACATACTTTGTCCAATTTTCAGGATAAGATTTAGATACGGCTCTTTTAAATTCTCTACATGCAACAAAACTCCATAACTCTCTGTTTTTAAATCTATATTTTGTAGACCAGTTGGTATAGAATATCTTAGCTAAATTTCCATCAGTTTCCCAATTTTTATTTTGTAAGATTTTATCATATTGAAATGATAGAGTATAATTAGGATTAATTGTTTTAGATGAAGGGCATGTCCCAATAAATAAATAACCCAATGAATCTGGTAACTCTACACCATCTCTATAATCTATAACCGCATTCCATAGTTTTACATTATATAATTTTATTATTTTCTTTAATTTATCATTATCAATATTAGAATATAAAGGTTTTTTTTCTTTAAATTCTTTTATTGTTTCTTCGTTTAATATACCTAATCTTTTTTCTCTATGTCTAGAGGCTTTTAAATCTGGTTTTTTAAATTTGGTAATCATACAGTTATATTTATAATTTACAAAAAAAACCCCACTTAATGAAATTTAATTGGGGTGATTATAACGCTTGATAAGTTAAAACGCATATGTTACCCATTGTTGGATGTTGAATTTCTAGTTTACCAGATCTTCTATTTCCAGTAAATTTGTTACTATGATGGTAATAGTCTGCCTTTCCTAAACTAGGTAAAGTCTTTTCTATAAACCCTGCTGTTTCATTAGAAGTCATATATTCTACTTTTCTATCTGTATGTATATGTCCTTTGAATAATGTTCTGTTTGTTGTAGCTCCCCATTGTTTAGGATATTCTGATGCAAATATTAAAGGGTTGTTTTTACTGCGTTTATCCCCATGTTCAAAAGCATTAAAGTTATCTTTCCAAACATGTACTTTTCTTTCTTCATAAGATACATCCCAAGTGATACTATCACATTCAATTGATTTAGATAAAGCATGAGCTAAATGAAAAGATGATAATCTATCATGATTACCAGGAACATAAACTACAACAAGCTCTTCACAAAAAGATTTTATATAAGTGATTGCCCAATGCATAGCATCAAATGCTTGTATATAAGCTTCTGTAGCTCCCATACAATTATCTAATGGTGTACCACCTGTAGTTGTTCCACTGAAAGTATCCATGTTAATTAGATCTCCTCCTACAACAAAATACATTTTTTCTATATGATGTATAGCATGTGCTCTTTGAACTAAATTTTTAACTGTATCTTCAAAATCTTTATCTACAGTATCATTACCTTCTTTACCAAAGTGTATATCTTGTAAAGAGATTACCGCACAATGTGGATCATCAGTAAATTTATTCCTGAAAGATTTGTTTGTTATTTTATATTTTTTGGGTATCCAATTTTCTAGTAAATTTTCAAAAAACTCTTGTTCTGGATTTTTAATTTGAGAAATTAAAGCTGAGACTCTCCAATGGTCTCCCATTTGTTTATTCCAATATTGAGATAGCTTCCATTTATTTGTATCTATCTTTAATAAGAAAATAATTTCTTCTGCTGATTTAGGTTCATGATTAAACGTTCCAGAAAGTTTTCCAGTTCCATTTTCTAAATCAATTGCTTCAGTTACATTTACATCAGATGATATATTTTGCAAATGTCTTTCTTTTTTCTTGTGCTTTTTTCTGTCTTGCAGAATTTGCTTTTTAATTTTAATGTATTGCTTTTCCGTAATGTTTAATTTAGCGGCACAATATGAAGGATGCTTTTTCCATTTTAATGTTTCACTAATTTGTTTTTTTATATTTGTCATAAGAAAAATTTAGGAATCTACCAAAGATAATAAATTTTTAATTATTTGATAGTAAATGACTTATAAAAACAAAAAGAGATTGAGTTGCCCCAATCTCTTCCAACTCGTGTAGTAGAAAACCAACAAACTACTACTCTGTTGTTTTTTTTACCCTGTTGCTAGTGTAGAAAATAAAATTTCTATTGGTTTACATGCAGCAGAATTACCATTATCTACAACCTTTACTTTATAAGCTGTACTAGCCACTAAGTTTGTTATTGTATAATTAGAAACAGTTGTTACTATAGGTGTTGAATTTGCAAGCGTCCAACCTGTTGGAGCTATCTGTGTATCATAATATACATTCAACCCTGTACTTGAACTCCATATGCCATCCCATATAACAGATGCTGTAGAGCTTGTAATAACTCCAGCATAAACATTATAAGGATCATGTTGAACATCACTAGATGTACAAGTACCTAATCCATTTGATAATATCATAGCATACTTTTGTATAATAGAATCTAATCTTTCACCAGATGTTATTGTTATTCTTGTGCTTGCGGGTCCTATTTGAAATGATGTACCGGTATAGCTTACACATGATGCACTTTGAATATCATCACATCTTTCACTGCCTGTACTACAATCAGTATAGGTACATGCATTGGTTATTGCTGTGTCAGCACAACTACATTTACTACTACATTTTGTACAATTACATGCCATTTTTTATTTCTTTAATTTTATGAGCAACCCGCTACTATTTCTGATGATATTGTAGAAGGGTCTTCACTTAAGTTCCAATTACCTCCTGTATTGATTGATATATCTCTCCATGGGTAAACTGTTGTACTTCCATTTACATATGTAAACGATGTACCAGCTCCTAAGACAAATATTTTAATTCCTTCTGCTAATGCTGTAGCTTGTAATGAATTTAATCTAGCAATATCAGTATCGTTAAATACATCATCATTACCACCCGGTGCTGCGTCTGTTATAATAATAACATATTTAGCAACGTCATTTCTAAATGCTCCAGTAAATGCACTAGCCTCTATTATCTGTCCTAAAGCCATATCTGTAGGCTCAGGACCTCCAGCACCACTTCCTAAAGGAACACCTGCAGTAGGAGCTCCAGTGTTTAATAAGTTTAATTGTGTTGTAAATGAAGTTCCATTATCTGTTTGGAACATTTCCCAAGCAGTAATAAATTGTCTATGACCAGTTCCAGTATTTATAATTCTTTGTGAAGCTGGTAAAGCAACATAATCAGTAGATGTGTTGTAAGTAGGGAAAGCTGTAGTTCCGTCAGCTTCATCCGCTGTTACTAAACTTAATCTGTAATTATTAGAACCTGATGAAGTATCTATAGTATTAACTAAAGATGCTGCTCCAGATTTAATTGCATCTATTTCACCACCCATACTTGCTGTATAGTCAATAATAAATGCCACATCCATACCATTTGTACAAGGTGCATCTGCAGTTAATGAACTAAACAATGTAGGATTAGGACACACTTGAGTTATGCCATTCATAGTAACTGTTATCCTAACACTATAATTAGTACCAGGTAATAATCCTGTAAATGCATGTGATACAGTGGCAGTAGGATTATTTTGAGTATATGTTGCTACAACCAATGTTGTTGCAGTATTTATTATATCTATAACGTAAGTAGCAGTTGTTCCAAGTAAATTAGTAAATCCTACTGTCACACCTGTTTGAGTTATTGAAGTTGCAGTAACTCCAGCTGGACATGGTACCACACCTGTAATTACACTAGTTTGTGTTTCACTACATGTATCTACTGCATTAGTAGCACAGAATGCAACTGATACAGATAAGTCACCATTTGTATTTAACGTTGGTATATTTATTAATACACCCGATGCATCGTTTTGTAATGTACTTACGTTTACTATTGATGTAACCGCCACACTATCAACATCTGTTATAGTTATAACAGTGCTTCCTGCACAATCATTAAATGCGGCAGGGATAGAAGACGTTTGAAAATTAAAATTAATACCTTGTATTTCTCCAGCACTACTTAAACTATTTGTTGTAGTGTATCCAAATACAACACTGTCACATCCACTTGGGCAACAGTTTAATTGTATACTTGCAATTGCACTATACATATCATCTATAACTACCCATGCATTTTGCACAGTTTGTGCAAGATTAACGGGTGTGCTGTTCCATCCTCCAATACTACCATAGTTACTACCAGGATTAGTTAATTGAGCTGATGCAGATGTTAATGATGTTTGACCAATAGTTCCTAAAATTGCAGCGGGTAATCCTACTGCTGTTTCTAATGCGCAGAACCTTGCTTCTAAAGCAAGTAATAATACTGAAACATTAGTTAAAGTAGCGGGTAATATACACGTTGGTATAACTTGCGCTTCAACTACAGCACCTGAACAAGGAAGCACACATGCTTCTAATGTATTAAGTCTTGTATTATATGAAGTTAATGTGCTTTGTATAATGTTTATAGCAGACAAGTTTAAACAAACTTGATTTGCAATTCTTGTAGCAAATTGATCTAAGGGAAGTTGTGTAACTGGATTACCTCCTGCATCGTTGTACTGTAAACATACAGGTAATGTCATTATTGGTAATCCTGCAGCAGGTTGAACCTTGCTGTTTGTATTGGCACATATTTGAACAACCATAGCCTGTAATACAGGAACTATTTGTGTTGGTGTTGTACCTGGAATATTTAAACAAGTTAAATCTAAACCTGTTAAATTAGGATTAGCTGTTACACCTGATGTAATTAATGTACATACTTCAGTAGCTAATTTTGATACTACTTCTGAGACAGAATCCCCACTACATAAATTAATACACGCAATGTCAGGACCTTGCCAAATAACACAGTTGGATGATATATTATCACATCCATTTGTTGAAATGCTAGAACTAGTTGGAATCATAAATATTTTTTTATACTATATTGTAATGTGATCTTACACGCTATACAAATATAATATACAAAATTTTTTAAAACCAAACAAGAAATGTCTGACTTTAAAAAATTTTGTAAAACTTATTTATGAAAGTATATTATACTTCTTCTACTACAGCTTCTTCTACTTCATCTTCTTTTTTAATTTCAGATAATGTACCGTCTTCTAAACTGATATTTACAGAACCATACTTTTCTTCCAAAGAGGCTGTTAAAGCATTCCAATCTTCTTGCATTTTTGCATGCTTTCCAATCAATTGAGCTTTAACTATTTCTGCATTACCAATGTTTAATAGCAAGTTGTTAACTTCCTTTTGAAGTGTTTGAACATTTGTCAATTCTTCAGCTGTAATTTTTGTAGCTTTTTCTGCCATGATGATATTTTTTAAAAATTATAATTTATACAAATATACAAATTATTTTTTAATCCTCAACATCATCTTCAATAACAACTTCTGGTTCTATAACTGGAGGTGGAGTTGGTGCAGGATCTTGCCAAGAAAAATATAATGCTTCATTTATTGGTGTCATTTGAGCTTGTATTCCTTCTTCTATAGTAGTTTGCATTGCAGATACATCTAAAGATCCTTGTAACCATCCAATGACTACAGCTTCAAAAGCTTCAGTATTTTCATAAGGTATAAAAGGCTGACCAGCTACGTATTTGTATTCTTCAGCTCCTATAACTTGAGCATAATACATTTCACCACTTCCTGCCATTTCAGATCCTGTGAATGCATAATGTACTGTATAAATTACATTGTCTTCTCCTTCAGAATGGATATGGGCATCCATTTGTTTAATATCCCATTTGTAAGTAATTGCCATTTTTTTGTTTTTGTAAAGTTAATATTTATTTTTTAATTTATGGACATAATCCTTTTGATGTTACAACTCCACTATTATTTACATTGTAAATTCCAAAACTACTATCTGCTCTTTGACCATATGGTAAAGTAATTGTACCAGCAGAGTTAGTATATACTGTATCACCAACAAAAGGAAGGGCATTAGATCCATCGTGATAATATATTTGATTTAATGTAGCACCACAAGCATCTCTAAATTCAGTAGAGCTATTAAATGCTGTTACTGATGAACAAGTTGCAACTGAAGTAACAACACCATTAGTTCCGCCTATATATATATAAGTTGATGTTAATTGACTTAAATAGTAACCTTGTAATAAAATAGCTCCACTAATAGTTGAATAACATGTATCTCCAACCGCTGGTCCTGGAGCAGATCCAGTATGATAATAAGTTTGATTTAATGAAGCAGAACAAACACTTGCTACTGTAGTTTGTCTTGTAGAAGAACTAAAACTATTATAACAACTAAGGAATAATGAAGCAACAGTTCCTGCTGTTCCAGTTATTCTAAATCCTGTACCAGCTGATACAGTTGATGTTATATAATAACCAGCATCTAAAACCGTTGTTAGGTTTTGATTAGCATAGCATTCGTCACCTACAGCTGGTAATGTTCCTGTTCCATTATGATAATAGGTTTGATTAATTGTAGATGCACATGCACCTCCTTGAGTAGGTGATACCATAGATGTATTAAAAGGTACAATACCTGTTGTACAATCTTTATCATAACCATACCAAGCAGAAAATTTATATGGTACATATACACCATCTCCCTCACAAGCAACCGTTATATCCTCTTCAACATCAGTTGTATCATATGTTGTATCCCAAGTTCCACCTGTTTGATCAGCTAACTCTCTCCAAGGATACCTTACCGTTCCATCTATTGTAATATTAGAATTTACACCTGATCCCAATACAAAAACTTTAATGCCTCTAAAAACACAAGTTGCTGTAAGCGTTAGTACATTATAATAATCAGCACTTGTAAATGCATCATCCCCTCCACCTGGAGGAGCATCTGTAATCATAATAATATATTTAGCTGCTTGACTTCTAAAATCATTTACAAAATTATTAGAATTAATAACTAACCCAAGACCCAAATCCATTGGTTCTGGTATACCTGCCCCACTACCTAATTGAATACAAGAGCTTCCTGACACACCTCCATTTAAATTGTCTACTGCTGTTGTAAATGTAGTTGAGTTATTATTGCTAGTAGGAGGAAACATTTCCCAAGCTGTAAATATTTGATATTTATTATTGGCACCTTGATTAACTATTTTTTGAGATGCTGGTAAACTAGTGTACTGAGAACACGATGCATAATTTGGTGTTGTATTAGATTTTTCATCTACAGTAATCATTGATAATCTATAGTCACTACTTGACTCTGTATTTATATGTGCTATTACATCAGCAAGACCATCTTTTACTGTTTCAATTACATCACCCATGCTGCCCGTATAATCAATAATAAAACAAACATCTAATCCCTGAGAACAAGGATTAGCAGCATCATTTGGTAAACTACCTGTAGGGTTAGGTAAACAGTTTCTATTTAATGGAGGATAACTTAATGTTGATCCGTGTGCATTACCACCGTTTACTATATCATACAAAGATACAGTACCCATATTTTGAGTACCAAAATAATCAGCATACTTAGCTTCTCTTGCTAATTTTATTAAATTAAGTCTACCTGTTGTAGGAACTGCCATTATTTAATCTGTTTTTTGAGTTCTTCTATCTCTGCTTTTAATTCTTTTATTGCTTCAAGAAGTATTGGTGCAATACCCTGATGTCTCATAGATAACATACCATCTGCATTTTCTCTTACAAGTTCTGGTACAACTTTCTGTACATCTTGAGCTATAAATCCTATATCTTCTTTTATATTTAATATACTATCACTTTCTTTCCAATCAAACGTAACACCTTGAAGTTTCATTGCTTTATCTAAAGCTGACTCAATTGGTTTTATATTTTCTTTTAATCTTTTATCTGAAGGTGATCCATATGCAACCATATCACCTGTTACAGTAAGTGTACCGTCATCTTCTAATCTACCTGTAATAACACCTGCTGCATAATAATCAATGTTAGTATTGTTAGTTGTTATATAAGCTCCTCCACCTATTTCGTCAATATCTCCTAAGCTAAACGTTCCTTGACCTGGATTACAAATAAACCCTCTATCACCAGAAGCATTAAAGTTAATAGTACCATCTACTTCTAACTTAGAATTAGGATTACTGGTTCCAATACCTACTCCTGTTGCATTAATTTTTAATGCTCTGGTTGCAACACCTCCAGATCCAGTGGGAGCCATAACAATATAATTTGAAGAGGCATAAATTGTAGGCCACCCATTAGCATAAGTACCTCCCCATTCCAAATTTTCTCCATTTTGTATTTTTATACCACCATCTACATCTAACTTAGCTTCTGGAGTTAAAGTACCTATTCCAATTTGACCTGTATTGTCCGCTATTATATTAGCATTATGATAAAAGTTTTGTATATATGCCATTTATTGCTGATTTAAAAATATTACTTTTTGTCCATTTCCTTGAACAGATCCTTGAAGTTTTACCATAATTTTTAAGTATCCGTTTGTGCCTGTTAATGTTGATGGCATTCTAATAGCATATCTTCTTACAAAATATTGCCAAGGATTAGATCCACCTGAAGAGGTATCTGTAACTGTGTCTGTTAAAAAATATGTAGGAGCTGAATCTAAAGTTAGTTCTCCAGATGAATAAGTGCTAATAACATCTAATGGTCCTTGTGTCATATGAGCAAAATCTCCATCATTCTCCCAATACAAATACCCAGAATCTTTTATTCTACCAAAGTTTCTCCAATTACTACTTCTTCCTGTAACCATATCTACATCAAAACCATATGCTCCTGCTCCATAAAATGCTAAATTAAATCTATATATTTGACCACCTGAGTTAGTAAAATTCAATATACCAACATATGTTTTTTCATAACTATTTTCAGAAACTAAAGCTAAAGTTATAGCATCTGTTAAGACTGAATTACTTGCTGTGTTTACGCTTGATATGTTACCTGTTAAAGCTATATCATTAGGCATTAAGGTCTGTGGTTCAACGTTACCTTCTTCTGAATATGGAGTAAAGTCTGTAACAACCTTACCAAACTCTACTTTAGGATTTAATAATGTTACAGCATTGTCTTGTCCATTGGAAAGACTTATGTCAAAAAACCTATATGTAGAATCATAAGTTGACCTTGATGCATAACCATATACTCTACCGCTTTTAGGATTATTAATACTGGCTGTCACTTGCGTATGATTTCCTGTAACAGCTTGATCACAAAAATCAATACTTAGAGTTCCTATTAAATCTTTATAAAAAACACTTACAGTATAAATTTCTCCATCAACTAAAGTGCCAGTATCTACATATAATCTTATTGTAGTTCCTCCTGTTGCATCATTAGCATACCTTGCTTCATATAAACTTATTACAGTTTTAACAGCATTAGCATATAAATCATTTCTGTTGCTTATTTGGATACCTTCTGTTAAGTTTAATAAATTTTCATTAGCCACACCTACTTTTGCATCAGCTAATGTGTTAGTCACAAACGTTAGTGCTTTTGAATTTAAAGTTATTCCAGCGTCAGTTAATGTATTCGTTCCTTGTAAATCTATTCTTGATTCATAAGCAGCACTTCCTAAACCTGCGGAAAAAATTAAATTACCTACAGCTGCTGTATTTGCAGTTGTTATAGTATAAGGATAAACTCCACCGTATTCAACATAAGCGTTAGTACCAAGTTTAAAACTTCCTGGTACAGTTAATTTATATGATGGCGTTGTATCTCCTATTCCAACATTCCCTGTATTTCTTACAGTAAATAAAGCTTGAGGTAAATATTCTGATTGACCAGTTGATCCATCATAACCTATTGACCATCTTGAAAACCCACCTGAATAGTTTAATCCAGCAAACCATTCTCCTGTGTAACTTTGATCATAATACAGATTACCAATACCCCTTCCTTCATAACCAACATATTTCATTGTTGTAGTCATTGCAGGCGCACCAGCAGTATCTGTAGCTGCTAAAGTTAATTCAACTCCTTGAAAAACACCTCCAATTCTTACGTCACCAGCAACATCAAGTTTTTTAGTTGGTCCTTCCGTACCTATACCAACTTGCCCTCCATTATCTATGACAAGATCTGCTACAGCTCCAGTAGGTACTGCTCCTCCAACTCCGAGTTGCATAGTACCCATATTACTATCACTTCTAATTATAGCAAACTTACTTGCAAGAAAACCGTTTGTAATTGCATATCTTCTTGCACTACCAGTATAATTTGTATTTGCGCTTAATTCTAAAAACCCATAAGATCCATAAAAATTACCTGTACTAACGTCTTCTACTCCTTGACCAGATATTATAACTTTGTTTGGAGGTCCTGGATAGTTATTTCCTGCTATTCCTAACCTTGTATCTCCGTGAACGGATAGTAATAAGTCAGGGGTAATAGTATTAATACCTACCTTTCCTTCTTGTATTTGTATAACTGGTGTTGTTTTATTTGCCATATTATGTTATTGAATTAAACACACCTTGAACAGTGTAAGTTAAATATCCAGTAAAACTTCCTGATGCCGCTGTATGTCTTATTTGTATTTGAAAATCTTTTGGATTTCCGCTTCCTGTTGGATCTACTAATTGACATTCAATATGATCAGCATTAACACTTGTATTATCATCTTGTCTTAATATTACACCTGGTTCATTATATGAATTACCCCCATTTTGTAAAAAGAATTCTCCTCTATAAGCGGCTGAACTATGATTACCCCAATCACCAAAACAAGTTATAACTACGTGACAACCTGTATGAGAACTTAGACTAACAGTTAAACAAGTAGCAAAAGAATTGTTTACTGAAAAGTTTTTTGAATCTACACAGAATCTATTATTAACATCAAACTTAGCTTTTGGTGAAGTATTATTAATACCTACACCACCAGTTCCATTTGGCATAATAAATACATCTTCATTTGTTCCTGAAGCTGATAACCTTAAACTATTGCTAAGTGAACTAATTCTACCAAATTCTGTACCTCCTGTTTTTAACACTACATCTCCACCACCAGCGTCTAACCTAATATCATCTGCTGCATCTATAGTAAAGTCACCAGTTCCACTTTCTGTAAGAGTAACATCTCCACTATGAAAGTTAATACCAACACCATCATCTAAATACAAATCACCAGATAATGATTTTGTTGATCCAGCTGTTAAAGGTAAAAATTCTCCGTCTACTCCACCTGACGATAAAGGAAAGTTATTTGATTGAGTTGTATTAACATCTTCAAAAGCTGTTGCCTCAAAGTCAATTTCCCATTCTCCTAAGTATTGATCTGTATCTGTTAAGAATCCTCCAAAGAAATTCCTTACAATTATTTGTGGATGATTCCAAACTGAAGTAAGCTCGCCAATCCATATGCAATGATTAGTCCCATCATCACCATATCTAACAGTATAGTTTTCACTGGATTCTTTAGTGTTTACAATAGTTGTACAATTGAGCCAAGTATTATTACCAGGTGATTGATATATGTATCCAGCTATATCAATACTTGTAGATTCATTTAGTTGATATTGATAAATATCTACAGTAAACTTTAACATATCGTCCATAGTACCAGTAGTAGGTAGTATTATCTTTATAGCTCCTGTATGGACGTTTGTAGTACTGTTTAAATAATCAGCACCCCAAGGTCTCATTATATATCCACCTCTTGCTCCTATATCTTGATATACATTTTTATCAGCTTCAATGTTTCCTAAAGCCTTAAGTTCTTTATTTGAGGAAATTTGTACAGCTGCTTCCATAGCACCTGAATTAACTCTTGTATTAAAAATTAATTTACCCCCATAGTCTCCATCAGTTACATTTTCTTTACCACCAGTAATTTGTGCTAAATTTGCTAAAGACCCTCCTGCATTATATTTACCAGTAAAAAGTATACCTGCTTGATTTCCGCTATTATAAGCGTCTTCTTGCACAACATCTATCATATAGCCGCTGTTAGATCCACTTTGAACAGTTAACCTTGCTGCACTATGTGATGTGCCTGTTCCTATTGTAGTGTTACCTTGTACTGCTAAACCTGAATTTGCAGCTGGTGCTACAGAATCGTAAGAAGATCCTATAGACATACCACCATCAACGTGTAGTTTTTTTCCAGCGACATTACTTCCACCTCCACCAAGAGCAAACGTACCATTGTCAGCATTATGCCATATATGATCAGGAACTGATCCAACATCATCAAAGTAAATACCAGACCAAGAATTTGTAGAAAACAATCTTAGTTGTGCATCAGATGTACTTGATAATGTAATTTGAGCATTGGCTGCTGTACTCGATTGAGTAATCATACTATTACCTAAAGTGTCTGAATCTGCAACAGAGCTTGGACCTACCCATAAAGGCACGGTTGATCCAGTTCCAACACCTGACAATACAGATGAGTTATCAATTTTTTGCCATTGCCCAGTACCACTAACATCGTTGTATATAACCCAATCACCAACACTCCAAGTATTAGGTTCTGTGCTTGCTCCGTTTGGTGTTGCACTACCCGCTTCACTACATATGTAATAATATCCAGATGTTTCAGCAACCCCGCTTAAATCAGGCGCACCGTATATTGGAGAAAATATATATGCTGTTGCTGTTGCATCTATTGCTGTATCTAATTCATATACTGTAGATGAAGTAACAGAAGCTACTTTTACAGTACCTGTTATTCCAGCACCAGTAACTACGGCTCCTACTAAAACAGGTGTATTACCATCTGCATCAAGAATTGCTGCTGCAACTGTTAATGTAGTACTTGCTGTTGTTGTACCTGATGAAGTTGCAGATATACCTGCTTGCCAAGCACCTCTATATATTGTAGCCCCAGTTATTAAACTGTCTACATAACCTTTTGTTGTTAGGGTTGATGATCCGTCACTTGTTATTGTTGCTGATGAAGTTCCTTTACCTGTAATTTCTGCATTACCACTACCTGTTACTTTAAACATAGTAGAACTGTCAGAATTTCTTGTAAAAGCTATACTTCCATTAGTTCCTGTTGTGTTTCCATACAATATTCTTGCATCTGAGCCACTTGCTGCTGATATAAACCTTAAATAGTTAGCTGTAGGAAGATTAACATTACCTGCAAAAGTTGCATTATGACTAGCATCTATAATTATACTATTGCCAGATACTGTAGCGGCTCTACCAATAGCAAATTCATTTCCTTCCGCAACTAAGTAACCATTTGTATCATTATCTCCTACTTGTATAAAAGCCCTATTTGTTCTAGACATGAACTTGGCTACGGCACCCGATCCACCCTCATGGTTTATAACTAACTGCGCTGTCTCTCCAGATGTTAAAGCACCAACAGTTACATCACCTTCAAAAGTTGCGTTTTGTGAAGTGTTTAATGTTAAGGCTAAAGTACTATCAGTATAAAAACCAAGGTCATGCGTAGAGTATGTTCCAACCACAGCATTGCTGTCTTGAGCATACATTAATAATTTTACATCGTTGGTTGTATCTTGTAAAGTTATTTTTGGACTGCTTGCCGCTTCTATAGCAAGATTTCCACTCATTGTACCACCAGCAAGCGGTAAATATAAACCTGAAGAATTACCAAGTATACTACCCAATGTAGGTTCATTACCATCTACTGTATAAAATCCAGGATGACTAAAACTTAAATTAGCAGCAGTGTTTGTTGAATAAAAATGATATACTCTTTGTGATTGCTGAGTACTGTTTTGTTTCATTTTTAAAACAGCTGTATCAGTAATTTTAGCTCCAGTATCTAATCTATATACACCTCTTATTGTAGGCATATTAGTGCCATTTTGTGTATCATCATATGCTTGAAGGAATCCTATAGAAACACACCAAACATCTATGGGTAAATTACTAACCGCTAATCCAATAAAATAAGGATTAGTGTTTGCTGAATCATTTAAATTTAAAGTATGATTACCATCACAACCGTGGTAAAACTCTCCTAAATTTGTAGTTTCAACACCATTTCTTCTTACATAGATAACAGACATATATGGTTTGCCAGAACCTGGTAAATCTGTTATTGTTTTATTCCAGCCACCATCAGCATCAGAACCAGCATCATTTATAGTTGTCCAAACAAGAGATCTTGATCCAAAAGGATCTACATCCCAAGCTATAGAGTTTGCAGCTGATCCACCTATAGAACTAAAGCTTCCTCCGTAGTAACCATCTTCACCGGTGTTTGGTGCTGCATCTTCTACCCATCCTTGTGATGTGGCATAATTTACTGTTCCACCAATAAAACTACCACCCTCAGTACCCACTAATAAATTATGACGAACAAGTGTTGAGTTGGTTGGAAAATTACCACCACTTGCTGCACCGTGTGTTTTAAGCTGAGCAGTTCCTCCACCATATATTGTTGTTGCAGTTGCATCTCCAAACAAATTATGATTACCTGACGTTTTTAAAGCAATTTGATCATTACCAGGGAAACCTATAAATGTATTTGTATCTCCAGAATGATATAAGTAGTCAGGCATATAAACCGAACCTCCAAATGTAACACCATTACCATTTTGATTTAAATACATCATAGATGATGCACCAACAAGATCTGTAACTTGTATAGAGTCTCTACCTAAAATTAATTTTCTTGCGTTATCCTCAAGTATTAAAGTGTTGTTTGTTCCATTACCAGCTCTTTGTACATGTAATTTAGCATCTGGGTCATTTGTACCTATACCAACATCTCCATCATTATAAAAAAGATCTGTTGTTTTTCTTTGCCATTGAAAATCTGAACCAAAGAAATGACCATCTACATCTTGATCGCCTGTATCAAAAGTTTCTACCCAATATCTTATATTGTATCCACCAGAATGGTTATGGTATGCATACATAGATGTACCAGTTGCATCACTATCTACATTTAATAAAGCGTGATTTGATCCTGCACCTGCTAAATTAACAGCTCTTGCTACCCAAGCAGTAGCAGTGTTATCATAAAAAACTATGTAATTAGCACCAGTGTCTGTACCTGTACCTGTTACAGTTAATTTTACCTTGAAAGCATATGCTAAAGAAGGTATATAATGAGTTTCTTCGTTCCACTTTATAGGTTGCTGATTTGTTGTACCAGCACCTGTTACCAGAACATCATCTGAATTAAATACAAATCTTTGACCATCTATATTAAAAGAACCACCAACCTCTAATCTTGATATAGAACTTTGCTCGTTAATACCAGTAAAACCACCTTGCCTTATTGTTAATACTTCAGTACCACCTTGAACAATACCATATCTAGAATTATTAAAATAACTGTTAGGAGCAATAAGACCTGTATAAAAGTTTTTGCTTGTTTCACTACCTGTCTGATCAAAAATATCAGTACTTGTTTCCGTTAGTGTAGTACCTATAAAAGATGTTACATTATATTGCAATGCATTTGTAGTAGAATAACCACCATCAATTATAACTGATATTTTTTTATTTGTAACAGCACCTAAACTTCCTCCAGTACCAAGCTCTAATAATCCTCTTGGTGCTGCTGTTCCAATACCAACAAATCCACCAGCTTCTTGCAGTGTTACATACTCGTCATCATCATAGGTATATAATTGTAATCTGTTATTATGAATATATCTAAGGTATCCAGCTGTACTATACCAAGCACCTAAACCTATATAATTGTCAGCAGTACCATCAGAATTACCAGAAAGCCAAGCTCCATAGTAATCATCATTAGCATCAGAGCTTATTATACCCTTTACTGATAATAATTGATTAGGATCTTCTGTTCCAATACCAACTTTACCTAATTGAGTAATACGCATTTGTTCAGTATTACCACCAGTATTAAGCGTCATATAAGAATTAGCAGCAACATCTCCATACTTAACTTGTATAGATGCTTTTACCCCTTCATTGCCTGAATCATTAGAATAAAAATCAATAGCACTTAATAATTCATCTGCACCAGCTGTAATATCTGAGCTTGACAATCTTATAGCTGATTCACGTAGAGTTTGAATTTCAAGTTTAGCACCAGGAAGAATTGTATTAATACCTACATTACCCGCATTGGTAATTCTCATTGCTTCCTGTAAATCTATAGTTCTACTTTGCTGAAAAGTAGAAAAAGCCATTCCAACTAATGCTCCATTTGTGTTTTCTGTTACACTTGATATTCTACCTCCAACGTTACCTGTGTTATTTACAGAACCATCGTTAGAACCAAAATCCAATTGAGAATTTATTTCATTGGGTGCAGTAGATGATGAATTACCACCTTCTATTTTTATAACACCTGTAACGCCAGCTGCTGCCTTAACGTGTAATAAACTCTCAGGACTATTTGTTCCAATTCCTACTTTACCGCCATATGTTGCTGTTAAAACATCACCTATGCCTGATGAGTAAGAAAATATAGATGTATAATTTGCAGGACCAGTTTGTCCATCACCATCATAATAAATGTCCATTGAATTACCAGTAGGATCTTCACAAAATCTTATTCTTGCTTTACCATTACCCCCGGTTTGTAGGTCATTTACTATTTTTAAATCAGCATTGTTAAGTTGTACTGTTGTTGTATTAGGTTGTGATATTACACTATTAGTTAAAGTATTTGAATCACCTGTACCAGCCCATAAAGGAACTGTTAAACCTGTACCAGATCCATCTAATATAGAAGAGTTGTCTATTTTCTGCCATTCGTTTGTACTTGATGCAACCACCCAGTCACCAACTTTCCAGTCAGTAATACCGTTTAAATCTGTAGCACCATTGACACTTACTATATAGTAATTACCTTCTGTTAAAAAAGGAGTTTTTTCTATTATGTATGCTTCTCCAATAGCAGTTACTACATCAGAATCTAAAGTTAATTGAGTTGCACTATCAACCGATGTTACAAGTGCAAACTCTGGACCAGTTGGTGCAACAACTCTAACTCTATCACCTACTACCACAGCAGGTGCTGTTGTAAATGTAGCGGTTGAATCTATTAGTTTATTAGCAGTAACAGTAGTGCTTGTTCCCTCAGATCTTTCTCCACCACCCGCTGCTAACGTAGGTGTGTTTGTATCAGCATCCCAAGTTCCTTTATATATAAGACCTGCGGGAAGTTCTGCTATTAAATTTTTTACAAAAGCTGTAGTAGCTACTGTGTTATCGTCTGTTGTATTTGGTTTTGTTACTGCTGTAGTAACTGTGTTTATTGTACCATTTAAGTCACCTGAAAAAGTTGGTGCTGTTACTACTCCTGTAATAGCTGTATTACCACTATTTCCGCTTATAGTTAATCTTGCAGTTTCGTTTGTACCTAATACTAAATCTCTAAGAGCACTATCATGATAAATATACATGGCAGTTGCATCTAAAGCAACAGCACCGGTATACCCAGAGCCTTTTACTTGCAATTGACCTGGTGCGCCAACAGCCATAGTAATATTTGAAGAATCTCCTAAATCTACATTTCCTTCAAAACTTGCATTTGTTGTTGGGTGTAGAGTTAAAGTTAAGTTTTCTGGTTGGCCAGTTATGTCTGAAGTATAAAACCTCATTTGTTGATTATAACCTCCTGTATTAGCAGTTCGTATACTTCCTAAAGTATCTGTTGATGCAAACCCTTGAAGTAATATAGATTCGTTATTTGTAGTATTTGTTCCTTCAATAGATATTCCTGCTGAACCTAATACAGTAACACCTGTAAGTGTGGTTTCAAACTTT
>Ga0115570_10001226_pt1 | contig 20771 bp, 29 predicted proteins | sample COGITO_mtgs_1205_3_FD_87294 | JGI IMG/M metagenome (GOLD analysis project Ga0115570, IMG submission 87294) | Pelagic marine microbial communities from North Sea - COGITO_mtgs_120524 | ecosystem: Environmental > Aquatic > Marine > Epipelagic | place: Germany:Helgoland, sampling site Kabeltonne... | reverse complement strand
TCTAATCCGTGAGACTACTGAGAACGAGTCAGCTAACTACGGTTACAAGTTCGGTCAAGAAGAAGAGACTTACAACATCGTTGCAGCTCACGGTTACTTCGGTCGTCTAATTTTCCAGTACGCTTCATTCAACAACTCACGTGCACTTCACTTCTTCCTAGGTGCATGGCCAGTAGTTGGTATCTGGTTCACAGCTATGGGTGTAGCTACTATGGCATTCAACCTAAACGGTTTCAACTTCAACCAGTCAGTTGTAGATTCACAAGGTCGTGTAATCAACACTTGGGCTGATATCCTTAACCGTTCAAACTTAGGTATGGAAGTTATGCACGAGCGTAACGCTCACAACTTCCCTCTAGATCTAGCAGCTGGTGAGTCTTTACCAGTAGCTCTAGTTGCTCCTGCAGTTGCAGCGTAATTAGTACTTCTAGGACTTAATAAAAAACAGAGGTCTTCTTGACCTCTGTTTTTTTTTCCCAAAAATATCAAAAAGTAAAGATTTTTTTCATTTTATAATTAATACATCCTTATTGTGCACTCATTTGTCCTAACACCCCATCTAATACTTTACCAAGTTTGTGATATAGCTTAGTAAACAAGTTTAAGCTGTTCCCGCAGCAGTAGCCTTAGCGGTAGCTTCAAAAGGTGACGTAGCTATTCTAGTTGCTGTTAATACCGGGTCGTGAGGGGCGGCACGGTGTGCTCCGACTAAATAACCCGTGCACATTGCGGCACCTGTGTCACACTTGTATCCTTTCGTATGCCACCCAACAGTGTGACAAACAGTCGATTCATTGCCACACCCAACTCCATTTATAAGGGCTCCAATTCTAAACGACTGAGCGCAGAGTTGGGTCACATTAAATTCATTTCTGGTTATTTCTTTTAACCCTGTATACTGACCTGCAATTAGGATGCCAATTTATTTGGCTTAAGTGCTACAAACCACTTTTCTCTAAGTCAGATAACCAGGGATCCAATTCGAAAGCTTTACTAGGTATACCTTAATTAACTTCACTGGGTATGTGCATAAATAGCTAAATATATACCCTTGGTATACATATTGTTTTAGGGTATAAGTTTAAAAATCACAAGAAGCCCAGATAAATAAATAAATCATTTTACACTTCGAAATTTTGTTTAATAATATATTTTAATTCTAACGATCCTTTAGTTTTAAAGTACGTTAATTTTTTTGTAGAATACTCACGTATAAAACATTATTCATTATATATATTTAATGTAGCGGGAAACGGATTTGAACCATTGACCTTCGGGTTATGAGCCCGACGAGCTACCAAACTGCTCTATCCCGCGACTTAAGTTACTCTAATATATGAAACAACAAAGCTGTTTATTTGTCAATCGTTAAATCTCTGGACGCTTAATTATAATTGTTCGATAAAGGGATTCTACCATTGTAGGCATGGTCATCAAGCTTTTAAATCTTATATTAAGATTTTCTTACATAAAGTGTTAAAATTTATAGTAATAGTAAAGTAACTATATTACTGAAGCTTTTTAAATCTACTCATTTTGTAGAATTGAAAGTAAATTTAAACATCTAGATAGATAATTATGACAGCATCTTTCTTACCCCCAATTTTAACACCGATCGTTACATTAGTATTCCCTGGTCTTTGCTTTGCATTATTTTTCGTTCTTATTGAGCAAGAAGAAGTAGCTTAGCTTGTTATTATCAGGGGTTTTTAAACATGACTAAAAACCTTGTAAATACTAAATCAAAAGTAATTAAAGGTATAAACCCTTAGCATAATGGACATACAATCATTTTTAGATAATCTCATATTCGTTGTTTTATTGCTCACAACAATTATTTACTGGGCAGGTCTAATTTATACGAACTTAAAATTTTTAATAAAATTAAGCTTTAACGGTATTCTAGTAGCTAATGCAGGACTTTTTTGCTTGCTTAGTTTGCGCTGGTTAAATTATGGTTACTTTCCTTTAAGTAACTTATATGAATCTTTAATGTTTTTAGCCTGGGGTATTACAGCCACAAGTGCCTTTCTTGAGCAAAAAACTCAATCTTCTATTATTGGATCAATTAGTACTCCAATTTCACTCTTTGTTGTAGGTTTTGCTGGTTTGTCCTTACCCGAAAATATGCAAGCTCCATCGCCACTTGTTCCAGCACTTAAGTCAAATTGGCTAATGATGCACGTTACAGTCATGATGTTAAGTTATGCTTGTTTAATTGTAGGCTCCTTACTTGGGATTCTTTTTCTGATTCTTACAACCGGTCGTGAAGATGAGATTTCTTTACAGGGAAATTCTTATGGAAACACTTTTTCCAGTAGTAAACTTGGGAATACTGCATTCTTTAAGGAAGAGTCAGAAGAAAATTATTCTAATTTATTGCTTGAAGAAAGTACAGGAATCGCAGTAGCAAAAGATAATCGACTTAATCTACTTGAAAGTGTTGATAATTTGAGTTATCGGACGATAAGTTTCGGCTTTCCTTTACTTACTATCGGTATCATAGCCGGTGCTGTTTGGGCAAATGAGGCTTGGGGATCATATTGGAGTTGGGACCCAAAAGAAACTTGGGCGTTAATTACTTGGTTAGTTTTTGCATCATATTTGCATGCACGCCTCACTCGATCATGGCAGGGAAGAAAACCTGCTCTTATTGCATCCGTTGGATTTATTGTTGTTTGGATTTGCTATTTAGGTGTAAATTTCCTAGGAAAAGGCTTACACACATATGGCCAAATTCTTTAATTAATATCTTGATTAAGTAATTTAACAATTTTTTAATGCAATAAAATTAATTTTTAATTCGCTAAATTCAGCAAGAATTTTTTTATAAGTTGGCTAAAAAGGTTAATTAAACTAAGCTTTAATAAAGGACTTGTTTATAATTAACCTTTTTAGATTTAATACCACTTAAATTTTTTTAAATTTAAACCACCAAAAAATTAAATGTATAATTGACGACCTAATCCAATAGCAAAAATTGCTGCAATTAATGCAATACCTAACGCGATAAAAATGCTAGAATCTGAAATCATTTTTTATTGTATGTAGATTTATAGTAAGAATTATATGTCTTATTTTCAGCATTTTTATGTTTCTAAGAATCACATCATATACAATTACCTCAAAAATGAGTTAGCATTTTAAAATATTGAATAAATTATTTGTAATACAAGTATCAGATTTTGTACGTACGAGTAGTGTCATCCCTAGAATTTTAGCTTCCTAGTTTAAATCCATCCACAATTAAACCATAGATAATCCCAACTTTAAAAATATTTAACGAATCAAATAAATTAATTGTCTGTTTATTGTTATATTTATTTTGAGTTCGTTTAAGAATAAAATAATAAAATTTATTAAAACTTTCAGTCGTCGCCACTATTAGGGAAGCTCCAACTATAGCCCATTCATTAAATTCTCCTAAGCTTGTATCAATTATACTTGAGAATAAAAAGCCACTAAATAAACTAATTAGGTTAAGAATCATCAAATAAAAATTAAATATTCAAAGGCTCTATAAAATTAGATTCCTACTAATATAAATAAAAGTTTTATTGCAAGGACGTTTATTTCTTTTTCAGTCAGTTGATACTTGCTTAACCAAAATCTTTCTGAAAAGAATAATTTGTAAAAATATTTAAATTTTTTAATGTACTTTTCAAGTGTCTGATGTTCAAAAGAATCACTTTTTTTACTTAAGTTAAGAAATTGTGCATTAGTAATTTCGGGAATTAAGGGTTGTAGAATATTATGCGCAAGTTGTCGTACTAAAGGCTTATTTAAAAGTAAGTAGAGACTACCTAGATGCTTAGAATCTATGATAACATTGTATTCACTGATTCGTTTCGTATATGAATATTTATTAATGTTCAATTCGCAAAACAATATATCACTGGGTAATAATGTAAAAAGGCTACAAATTAATAAATTTGTATCTAATAAGGTCCAATTAGTTGCAGAATTTTTATTCGAAGTAATAGTAACTAAAGTCATATTTTATAATTTACAAAAAATAACAGCCGGGAAATACATTTAGAAAAAGTAAAAAAATTTATTTTAGGTTTTTTATAGCATTTAATAAAGAAGAGTAATATCTACTTTTGTAGATATTACTCTTTATTTCAGTTTTATTTAAAATAGTTAATTTTAAATTGAAACAATCTGTTTAATAGTAAATTTTACCCCCACCCCATTTCTCATTAACAACTTTAGGTTGTAATAAGATATGACCAGCAATGGCAAATAGGTCTTCATCAGTTAATGAACGCATCTTAGGGAAAATATCCGCACTCTTAATACTTGGGTGAAGTTCTGAAATAGAGTCTAACCCATCATATGTCATTGGATCCTTAAAATAGCCAACTAAACTAGTAATGTTATCTCGTGCTGGTGTAGCTAAACTTAAAGATTCAGTATCTAAACCAACGTTAGGGTTTGTTTTTGTAAGTCCACCTACGTGACAAATACCACAAGCATTGTTAAATAAACGCTTACCACGCTTTACTTGCTCGGGCGTAAGGACTACACTATTTCCTTTTCCGTCTAAAGTTACTGTTCTTGTATCCTCATCTAATTCAAGAGCATTTACGGGCCCAACGTTACTACTAACGAATAATACCGATAAAATACTGGCTACTAAAATTTTGTTTTTTAGCATTATAACTATAATTTCTTAATTTTGTTTATCAAATAGTAGAGACAATAAAATGTGTTAGTTGTAATTATAGAATACACAGAGAATTATTACGCATTAGTAATAAGATAAACTTGCAAATATTTATCGTTATTCAAATCTATAACTAGCAAATAAATTAAATTGGTTAAAATAATTAATCAAAGGTATTTTTTCCAGTGAATTTTACATTAACAGGGTTTGGATTTTTTCCAATTGAATGCCCGATATTACCAACTCCAACACGACCAGGATTTAATTTCTCTGGGAATACACCATCTTTTGGATGTAAATATTGAACTTCGCTGTTAGGAAAAATTCGATAAATTTTGTAATCACTAATCTTAAATAATGTTCGCAATTGCGTCCCAAGAGCAAGACACTGTTCTTTCTTTGCTAAGTATAAAAGATTCTCGCCACTTTGCATAAGCGCTGCTCCACTCGTTGGCATTTCAAAAATTTGCTCTTTTTTACTTGTCCAAGTAATTGCGTATTTTTCTTCTGTTTCTGCGGCTCTTAACCAACCGCCTGTACTACCACCAAACGTTGGTGAAGGAATTTGTAAGTTTAGTATGTCTGTCATAGTTTTAGATACATTTTAAAAAACTTAAATTTAACTTTAAGCTTCTAAAAAATAGATATGTTTTACTTAGAATATTATATCGTAATAATAAAAAAAGAAGTCATTAAACTTTATTAAAGTTAAATGTAACATGACTTTTGAACCGTCTATTGGAGAACAAAAAAATACCAACTAAGTGATAAGTATAAATTAACTACTATTAAGAACTTGGGCCGAGTTGGATTTGAACCAACGTAAGCTATGCTAACGGATTTACAATCCGTCCCCATTAACCACTCGGGCATCGACCCCATATAATAGTCTATTATAACATAATAGAAGCTTTTAGACAAATTAATTCAATTTTATAAAAAATGCGGTAAATTAAAAAATTTGCTACAGGATAATTTTCTCAGTGAGGCTAACCCGATATGTTCGATGAAAAACTTACTTGCATGATAGTAACCTCTTGTTTAAATAGTGAATAATTAAATCTTTTCAACTGGCATCGAGTAATTGCATTTTAGCCTTATGCTCAGAACAAAGCTTGTAAATTTGAGCAGGTACGCCTTGACCCTAATTGTTGTGAGTGGACCAAGATTGAATTGTTTTTACACGTATGTGAAAAAATTTTGTCTGCTGTTCTGATTGAACAGCAGACTTGGAACGAATAATGGCATTACTCAAAGTAACCGACGAGTTTCTTAGAATATTTTAAATATTCACAAATTATATTTTAAATGTATCTCTATTCGAAACGTCTTCACTTTTTATGTTAAGATCAAGTAGCCTATTTTTCAGATGAAAAATCTGTATCTATAACATCGTCATTCCCTGAATCTGGAGAAGGACTTCCGGTATTGTTAGCTGTAGCTGCTTGCATACTTGTATACTGTGCCATTAAATCCTTCATCGCAACGTAATCTTCGTTTGTAATTGCTACCTCAAGCTCAGAAATAATCCCTTGAATTTTTGCTTTATCAACTTCCGGTGTTTCGCTATTTTCTAGCAATTTCTTCGCTTGGTAACAAATTGTTTCAGATTGATTTTTTACTTCAATTTGTTCGATCTTTTCTTTATCTATAGCAGCATTTGTTTCAGCATCCTTAACCATACGTTCAACTTCGTCTTTAGGTAACGTTGAGGCACCTGAAATCGTAATCGATTGCATTTTGTTTGTTGCTTTATCCTTTGCTGTTACTGATAAAATACCATTTGCATCAATGTCAAACGTTACTTCAATCTGAGGTACTCCACGAGCCGCAGGTGCAATACCATCAAGTCTAAAAGTACCTAGACTTTTATTATCTTTAGCTAATTCACGCTCACCTTGAAGAACATGAATTTCCACATTCGGTTGGTTATCAACTGCAGTTGAAAACGTTTCAGATTTTTTTGTTGGGATAATTGTGTTTCGAGGTGTAATTTTTGTTGTTACTCCACCTAAAGTTTCAACACCTAACGATAATGGTGTAACATCAAGAAGTAAAATATCTTTAACTTCTCCGCCTAATACACCAGCTTGTACAGCTGCACCAACTGCAACTACCTCATCTGGATTCACTGTTTGATTTGGCGCCTTACCTAATATCTCTTCAACGAGTTTTTGTACGGCTGGAATTCGTGTTGAACCACCTACGAGAACATTTTGATCAATTGCTGCAGGTGTTAACTCAGCGTCTTTTAACGATACTTCAATTGGTGTTCGACAACGATTAATTAAATCAGCACACAATTCTTCAAAATTTGCTCGCGTTAATTCTTTTTCTAAATGCTTTGGTCCTTCTGGCGTTACAGAAATGAAAGGTAAATTAATAGAGCTTTGTGTTAGCGTTGATAGTTCTATTTTTGCTTTCTCGGCTGCTTCAGTTAAACGCTGTAGTGCTTGACTATCCTGTGTTAAGTCAATACCTTCCTGGTTTTTAAACTCCTTAACTAACCACTGTACAATTTTTTCATCAAAATCATCCCCTCCTAAATGCGTATCACCAGATGTTGCAAGAACTTCAAAGACTCCGTCACCTACTTCTAGAATAGAAACATCAAAGGTACCTCCACCTAAATCAAAAACGAGAATTGTTTCGTTATCTTTCTTATCTAGTCCGTATGAAAGGGAAGCTGCTGTTGGTTCATTAATTATTCGTAAAACTTCTAAACCCGCAATTTTTCCAGCATCTTTAGTAGCTTGGCGCTGTGAATCATTGAAATAAGCAGGAACTGTAATTACAGCTTGCTTAACCGTCTCTCCAAGATATTTTGAGGCATCATCTGCTAATTTACGTAATACTTGTGCAGAGATTTCTTCAGCTGCAAACTGTTTACTTAAAGCAGGACAATCTAACTTAATAATGTCTTCCGTTTGTATTACTTTATAAGAAACTTGACGAAGTTCCTCAGTTACTTCATTTGTTTTACGCCCAATAAAACGTTTAACAGAATAAAATGTATTCTCCGGGTTTATAACTGCTTGACGTTTAGCAATTTGTCCAACAAGGAGATCACCTTTTTTTGTGTAAGCTACAACAGACGGTGTTGTACGTTGACCTTCTGCATTTGTAATGACTTCTGGTTTACCACCTTCCATCACGGCAACTACAGAATTTGTCGTTCCAAGATCAATACCAATAACTTTAACCATTGATTATTAAATTCGCAAATTTTTATAATTTTCTTACTAGTTGATTTAAATATAAGATGATTTTTACATATTAGAAAAGGTGTATTTACCGTAACAATTTTTTATTTTAATGCTTTCTTTATGGGCTTCTTAAACAGTTTAAAATAAGTAGACAAGAAGAACTTGTTTATTTTATACTGCCTGTAAGTATAGGGACCGAAGTCTTTATATAACGTAGTTTTTTATAAATTGCATTGCTTTTGAATCCATTCTATTAACTTAAACTATTTTATGCAAGTAGGTTTATTCGCAAAAAAGGTTGGTATGACACAAGTCTTTGATGAGTCAGGTACAATTTTCCCAGTAACTATTTTAAAAGCTGGAGTTTGTAAAATCAGCCAAATTAAAAATACTACTAGTGACGGCTATAATGCAGTTCAGGTAGCTTACGAAGAAAAAAAAATTGATAAACTGAATAAATCGATAAGGGGTCACTTAAAGAAGATTGGTGACCAAGGATTCAATTCTTTTGGAGAATTTCATGTAGGAAATCCCGATAACTTTAAATTAGGACAAACATTAACTGTTGATACCTTTACTAAAGGTCAAAAAATTCGGGTAACTGGAAAAAGTATTGGTAAAGGCTTTGCAGGTAACCAAAAACGACATAACTTTAGTAGAGGTCCAATGACGCATGGTTCAAAAAACCATCGATTACCAGGAAGTATCGGAGCAGGGAGTACACCAGGTCGTGTTTACCCAGGAAAGAAAATGGCTGGTCGACTAGGTGGACAAAATGTTACCTTGAAAAATACAGAAATTCTTTATGTTAATACAGAAGAAAATATCTTAGTTGTAAAGGGTTCTGTACCTGGTAAAAAGAATACCTTATTAAAAATTCAACCAATGAAGGTAGCTTAAAAATTAGTTCATAATACTATGCCTTACATTCAACCGGATCAAAGAGATTTACTTGGAATCATAAAATATCCACTTCTAACAGAAAAAACGATTAAATTAATAGAACAAAATCAGTATAGTTTTGCTGTTGACCCTAAAGCTAATAAAACGTCAGTAAAATCAGCCGTTGAACAACTTTTTGATGTTAAAGTAATTTCGGTAAATACTTCATTGTTACCTTTACGTAAACGTCGAGTAGGTAAATTTATTGGTGTAAAAGCCCGTTATAAAAGGGCTATAGTAGAATTAGCTGCCGGAAGTTCTATTACTTTGTTTGAAGAAGAATAAATATTTAAAGAGTTCTATACATAAATAAAATTCGTATACGTTAAACAATCGGAAATTAATACATATATGGCAATTCGTCTGTACAGAGCCTATAGTCCAGGCACCCGCTCTAAGTCGGTTTCTTACTTTGACGATTTAAGTAAAGTAAAACCAGAAAAAAGTCTGACATTCGGTAAAAAGGCTTGCAGTGGGCGAAATAATCGTGGTGTAATTACAGTAAAAGGTCGCGGAGGCGGACATAAGCGTAAATACCGTGTTATTGATTTTCAACGGAAATCTAACCTTTTAGCTACTGTATCAACTATCGAATATGATCCTAATAGAAATGCAAGAATTGCATTACTACAGTATAATGATGGCTCAAAAAAATATATTTTAGCCCCACGTTCGCTGCGTGTAGGAATGCCAATTTCATCTGGATCTACTGTTCCTATCGAAATTGGAAATTCTATGCCTCTTGAATATATTCCTTTAGGAAGTATTATTCACAACGTGGAATTAACCCTAGGAAAGGGTGGGCAAATTGCACGTGCTGCTGGTACATATGCTCAACTTATCGCTAAAGAAGGTGATTTTGTGACTTTGAAACTCCCTTCAAACGAAGTACGCTTAGTTAATAAAAAATGTTACGCTACTTTAGGGCAAGTTGGTAATGTTGATAGTATCAATATTACACTTGGAAAAGCCGGTCGAAGTCGTTGGCTTGGAAAAAAACCAAAAGTAAGAGGAGTAGTTAAAAATCCAATCGATCACCCACACGGGGGAGGAGAAGGACGTTCACCCATTGGTCGTGCTAAGCCTGTTACACCATGGGGTAAACCTGCTTTAGGTATAAAAACACGTAAGCAGACAAAGGCAAGTAGTAAGTATATTTTACGTCAGCGTCGTTAAGGTTACGAACTTACGATGAATATAACAATAAAATTCAAATAAATAAAATGGCACGTTCCTTAAAGAAAGGACCTTTTGTAGCTTCGTATGTCTTTGAACGAGTTGAACAAATGAATGCGAGTGGGAAGAAAGATGTTATTAAAACGTGGTCGCGTGCAACAACAATATTGCCAAATATGATCGGTCATACATTTGCTGTATACAATGGAAAACAACATCTTCCTGTATTTGTATCGGATCAAATGATTGGTCATAAATTAGGTGAATTTGCTCCAACAAGAACATTTCGTTCACACGTGAAAAAAGATAAGAAAGGAAAACGCTAGTTTACACTTATGAATAGTAATTCTGTACAAAGAAAAGAGGTAAGGGCGGTTTCAAAATTCGTTAGGATGTCGCCCAGTAAGATTCGTCGTGTACTTCGACAGATACAAGGAAAAACTTATCCTGAGGCATTACTTCTTTTAGAATTTATGCCTTATGCTTCTTGTGCTCCGATTATCAAGGTTTTGCGTTCTGCAACAGCAAATGGACGAAATAATTTCGGTTTTGATGAGACTGCATTAACGGTAAAATCAGCTTTTGCTGATCAAGGTCCTACAATGAAAAGATTTCGTCCAAGAGCACAAGGTCGAGCATATCGAATTTTAAAAGCAACATCACACATAACAATTGTTATGGAAAATTAAATAACTTAATAAAATTACGAGGATATAGTTCGTGGGACAAAAAACACACCCAACAGGTCTTAGAATTGGTGTCAATAAAACACATAGTTCAACGTGGTTTGCTAACTATGGGGCTTATAGCGAAGTTCTAAAAGAAGATTATAAAATAAGAACTTTTTTTGAAAAAGAGTTTGAAAATATTTATAGCAAAGCAGGAATTACTAAATTAGAAATTCTGCGAAAAGTAAATCAACTTGAACTGGTTGTCCATGCTGCAAGGCCAAAAGCAATAGCTGGAGACAATGAACAAAGTACAATAATTAGCAGCTTTCGAGATAGCCTTAAAACTCTAGTCGGAAATTCAAAGCAAGTTCGAATAAAAGTCTGTCAAGTCACTAAAAGTGAAAATGAAAGTTTATTAGTTGCTCGATCAATTGGTGATCAACTTGAAAAGCGTGTGGCTTTTCGTAAAGCAATTCGCCAAACAACTCAAATGCTACAAAAAAGTGGTGTGAAAGGTTTTAAAATCCAAGTTTCTGGACGTTTAAATGGGGCCGAAATTGCTCGAGCTGAATGGGCTCGCGAAGGTCGTGTACCACTTCAAACACTCCGGGCGGATATTAGTTATGCAACGCATAGAGCAAATACAATATATGGTGTCTTAGGCATTAAAGTCTGGATATTCAATAAAGAAGTTTTTTAATTAAGAATTGGATAAGTAAAATATTTATGTTACTTCCGAAGAGAACAAAATTTCGCCGACAACATCGTGGACGTTTTAAAGGGGTTTCAAAAGCAAATACAATCGTCTTTGGCGAATATGGTCTTCAAGCTTTAGAACCGGTTTGGCTAACGTCACGACAAATAGAAGCTACAAGACGAAGTCTTACACGATATGTTCGTCGTACAGGAAAAATTTGGATTCGTATTTTCCCAGATAAACCTATTACCGAACGAGCGGCAGAATCAAGAATGGGTTCTGGTAAGGGTACAGTTGCGTATTGGGTAGCTGTTGTAAAACCAGGTGCGGTTCTTTTCGAGATCAACGGATTAAGCAAAGAAATGGCGTATAAAGTTTTACGATTAGCATCATACAAACTTCCCATCAAGACAAAAATTTTAGAACGTTTGTAGCCACCATAAGAAGAGTAGCGTTTTATATTTTTAAAAATGATTATTATTTTCTTGAAAATTACATAAATATGGCCTTAAAAGAAAAAATAGGCATTGTTGTTAGTGACAAAATGGAAAACACCCGCATTGTTGCAGTTAATGCAAGGGTTTTACATAAAAGATATAAAAAGGTTGTTACTGTAACAAAACGATATGCTGTACATGACGCAGAATCGGTAGCCTCGATTGGTGATCAAGTTAGTATTCGTGAAACGCGTCCTATTAGTAAAACAAAAAATTGGATTTTAACTAGTATCTTAAGAAAGTCATCAACATAGAAAAATGATACAACCGCAAACTTGTTTACGTGTAGCTGATAACAGCGGTGCTAAAAAATTAATGTGCATTCGAATTCTAGGTAGTAACCGAAGATATGGTCACGTGGGGGATGTTATTATTGGAGTTGTTAAAGATGCGACACCAAATTTAGCTGTAAAGCGCTCTGATGTAGTTCGGGCCGTTATAGTCCGGACAAAACAATCTGCCCGTCGAAAAGATGGTTCTCGATTACGTTTTGATGATAATGCATCAGTAATTATAAATAAAGAGAATAATCCACGTGGAACTAGAGTTTTCGGACCAATTGCCCGTGAATTAAAAGAAAAAGGTTTTACAAAAATTGTTTCCTTAGCACCAGAAGTACTTTAGCAAAGAAGCATTTTAATCTTAAAAATCGAAAGTTATTAAACATGAAACTAGACTTAAAAAGCTTATATAAGCAAGAGATTGTTCCTGCTATGATAGAAGCGTTTGGTTACAAAAATATTGAACAAGTGCCAAAAATCGTTAAGATCTCCGTTAATCGCGGTATTGGAGAAGCAGCAAAAAATAGTAAAGAATTAGATGCTAGTATTCAAGAGATGGCACTAATTGTAGGTCAACAACCACTAATTAATAAGGCAAGAAAGTCCGTCGCTGGTTTTAAAATTCGAGATGGTATGTCTGTTGGCTCTTCTGTTACTTTACGTAAAGTACAAATGTATACTTTTTTAACAAAATTAATCCATATTGTTCTACCACGAATTCGTGATTTCAGAGGTATTGACCCGAATGGGTTTGATGGTCGAGGTAACTACAATATTGGTTTAAAAGAACAGTTAATCTTTCCAGAAATTTCTTATGACGATGTAACACAATTACGCGGCTTAGATATTTCTATTGTAACAACAGCAAAAACTGACGAGGAAGCTCATGCTTTATTAAAAGCGTTCGGTATGCCGTTCGCAAAGCTTTAGTTTAAACTATTATTTAAAAGTAAAAAAATGACTACTGATACTATAGCTGATATGTTAACTCGAATTCGTAACGCGAATTTGGCGAAACATCAAGTTGTACAAATCCCTTCAACAAAAATTACGAAAAATGTAGCACAAGTTCTTTTTACTGAGGGGTTAATTGATTCATTTGAAGAATTAAAAAATGGTTTAAAAAGTTCTTTATTATTATCGCTGAAATATAGTGAAAAGGAACGTAAACCGTGTATTGAAGAGATACAACGTATAAGTAAGCCAGGATTACGTGTTTATAGTAATTCTAAAAAAATGCCTAGAGTATTAGGTGGGTTTGGAACCGCTATTGTTTCCACATCAAAAGGTTTAATGACAGATCACCAAGCCCGTAAAGAAGGTATTGGAGGTGAGTTATTGTGTTATATTTGGTAAATTACAACTAAATTATGTCTCGTATAGGTAAGCGATTTATAGAGGTCCCCGAAAAAGTTACAATTAAATTGGATGGACAAAAGATTTCCGTTGACGGTCCAAAGGGAAATCTTTCGAGAATTTTACCGTCTTTAGTTTGTTGTACTTTGGATGATACTAAACAAAAAATTTTTATAGAAAAAACACAAAATACAAAGCTTTCACAAGCTTTATATGGTCTTTCACGAACTCTAGTTTCTAATATGGTAGTTGGTGTCTCAGACGGTTTTCAGAAACGATTACAAATTACTGGGGTTGGTTATAGAGCGCAATTAGAGGGTAAAGATTTAGTATTAAATATGGGTTATAGTCACCCTGTCAAAATGATTACCCCACATGAGCTATCTGTAAACGTTGAAAATCCAACTAGTGTTGTTGTATCTGGAATGCAGAAAGATATGGTTGGGGAGTTTGCGGCGAAAATACGTTCAGTCCGTCCACCTGAACCTTACAAAGGAAAAGGTATTGCTTATGAAGGTGAAATCATAAGACGAAAAGCCGGTAAAACGGGTAAATAAAATTTTAATCTTTTTATTTAAATTTAATTAGTTAATATGAGCTCTAAGAGAGTAATAAAGCCTAAATCTGAATGGTTAGAACGTGTTGTTTCGATTGAACGTGTAACAAAGGTTGTTAAAGGTGGTAAAAAAATGAGTTTCCGAGCAGTTATTGTTGTTGGAAATGAGCAAGGTAAAGTTGGGGTTGGGGTTGGAAAAGCTGGTGATGTTATTACAGCTGTAAGAAAAGGGGTGACTGATGGTAAAAAACACATAGTTTCTGTCCCTCTAACTAATTCTAATTCAATACCACATTCAACTCATGGTAGATTTGGTGCCGCTAAATTAATTCTTCGTCCTTCGGCACCAGGCTCAGGAGTAATTGCTGGGAGTTCAATCCGTACTGTTTTAGAACTCGCTGGTGTTAAAAACATTTTATCCAAACAATTAGGTTCGAATAATTTATTAAATAACGCACGCGCTACAATTAATGGTTTAAGTAGTTTAAGATCTTATAATGTCTAAAAAAATTTGGTAACTTAAATGGTTGGGTCTGAAACGACGAATTTATTGAAGCAGAAGATATTTAAAATTTTAGGATTTTTAATACTTATTAGGTTAGGTCTATATATTCCAGTACCTAATATTGACTTAGATATCTTTTCACAAAACCAAGTGTCAAATCCACTTTTTGGATTTGCAAAAAATTTGACAGGTAGTTCTTTTTTAGGAGTGGGTTCCCTTGGTATTTTACCTTATATTAATTCTTCTATTGTAATACAACTTTTAACCCCTGTAATACCAGCATTAGAAAGATTACAAAAGGAAGAAGGAGAATTAGGTCGACAACAAATTAGTAAATATACTCGATACTTAACGTTTGGCTGGGCTATAGTTTTAAGTACAAGTGTTGCCTTTTTTTTAGTCAAACCAATTGTTTTCAATTGGAGTATTCTCTTAGCATTTAAAATAATTGTAGCATTAACTACAGGTTCGATGCTTTCAATGTGGTTTGCTGAATTAATAACTAATGAAAACCTCGGAAATGGTTCTTCTATGATTATTTTTATAAATATCATTGGAAGTATTCCTGCAAATTACAATGAATTTGTTCAAAATTTAACGAGCACATCAAGTACTACCAATATTGCAATAATAGCGACAGTTTTTACTTTATACTTGTTTATTGTTTGCATGATTGTTTTAGTTCAAGAAGCGTATAAAAAAATTGATATCGTTTCTGCGCGTCAATTAAATTTCAATTCAACAGAGAAAGGAAATCAAAGTACTGAATTGAAGAATAGTTATATTCCAATAAAACTTAATCAAGGTGGAATAATGCCATTGGTTTTTAGTACAACAATCGCAACCCTTCTCTTTTATCCCTTGCAATTAGTTCTTACAGGTTTATTAGCTGCTCTTGGAACACAATTAACTAGTTTTTTGACACTAGTTTCATTCTTCTTAAATTTAATTTTAGTCATTTTTTTTAGTAGTTTTTACGCCTTAATAGTATTAAAGCCTAAAGATCTCTCAGAAAATTTAACAAAATTAGCATACAGCATACCAGGCTTTAAACAAGGAAAAGAAACAACTCAATACCTTGAACAAGTAATAAGTCGACTTGCGTTTATGGGCGGAATTTTCCTAGCCTTTTTAGCACTTTTTCCTTTTGTTCTGAGTGGGCTATTTCATTTTAATATCTTCAAAAATTTAACATCGTTAGTTATTTTGGTGGGTGTTATTACTGATGTATCATCTCAAGTACGAGGATATCTCATATCACAAAATTATGAGAGTTTTTAAAAAAGTAGACTTTTTTCTTAGTGTCCAGTAGCATAAATTGTTAAGGAATTTTAATAAGGTTAATCTCGAAAAATTTTTAATTAAAACTCTTCTCCGATTAGTAAAATAAATAATTTCATGAAATTATGAAAGTAGTTAGTTCGATTGGTAATTTAAAAAACCGATCAAAAGATTGTCAAGTTGTAAAACGTCGCGGAAGGATTTATTTAATTTGTAAATCAGATCCTCGACTTAAAGTTCGACAAGGTCGAGCAAAAATGAAACGTAAATAGAAAGCTAGATTAAAAAAAATGGCACGTATTTCAGGAGTAGATCTTCCGCGAAATAAGCGGATTGATATTGGTTTAACATATGTTTTTGGAATCGGTAATACTAGTGCAAAGCAGATTGTAAAAGATGCAAATGTTTCGCCAAGTACACGTTGTAATGATTTAAGTGATGATGAAATTACCGCTATTCGAGCAATCGTGGATAATGACTATCAAACTGAAGGAGATTTAAGACGTTTTGTTTCCCAAAACATAAAACGGTTAACTGAGGTTGGAAGTGCAAAAGGGAGACGTCACCGCGTTGGTTTACCTGTACGTGGCCAGCGAACAAAAACAAATGCACGAACTCGTAAAGGGAAAGTGAAAATAGCAGTAGCAAAAAAGAAATAAACATTTGTTTTTTTACTTAAATTTATCAAAATGGTCAAACAAGTAAAACGATATTCCGCGAAAAAAACGAAAAAAGTAGTAACTAGTGGCGTTGTGCATATCAACTCTACATTTAATAATACGATTGTAAACATAACGGATAAACAAGGTAATACAATTTGTTGGGCTTCGGCTGGCGGAAGTGGTTTTAAGGGTGCAAAGAAAAGTACCCCCTTTGCTGCTCAGTCAACTGCTGAAAAAGTGGCAACAATTGCTTACGAGCAAGGAATGCGTGAAGCTGAAATTATTATTACAGGGCCTGGTAGTGGTCGAGAAACAGCTATTAGAGCATTACAAGGGTGCGGCTTACAAATTTTAGTATTAAAGGATAAGACACCAGTTCCTCATAATGGATGTCGCCCACCTAAAAAGCGACGTGTGTAATAAAAATTTTTTTAAGCAGGCACCTGTGAAATATATAAAATTAAGCCATGTTTAACGTTCAATGCTTGCAATCTACCGCAAATGAACCTACTAGTCTTTATGCGAAGTATTCTCTTGGGCCTTTTATGAAGGGCCAAAGTACAACTATTGGAAATGCTTTGCGAAGAGTTTTACTCTCAAATTTACAGGGTCTTGCTATTGTTGGGACTCGTATCACGGGAATTAATCATGAATTCTCTACTGTTCCAGATGTAAAAGAAGATGTTATTGATATCCTTCTTAATTTAAAACAAATTACATTAAAAGGGGATATTAAGGAACCCACGCTAGCAAGACTTATGGTAAAGGGTCCAAGTATTGTAACAGCTAAAGATTTAGAATTAACAAGTAATATTACTTTAGTTGATCCACAGCAATATATTGCTAGTTTAACGGATAAAGGAAGCCTCGAAATGGAGGTTCTCATAGCTAGAGGTCAAAATTACATAAGTAGTACTAAACTTGATTCTATTATTCCAGCGGGTTTTTTAGCAGTGGATGGTGTTTTTCTACCAGTAACTCAAGTAAACTTTTTTGTTGAAACTTCCAGAAGTAATTCTTCATCGGAATTAGAATGTTTAATACTTGAGATCTGGACAAATGGTAGTATTTTACCAGCCGATGCTTTAAGTTCGGCAGCTAAAATTTTAGAAGACACATTTGGATTACTTAAAATCACGGATACACTTCCAACGGTGGCATTAAGTCTTGATACATCATCTTTTGACGAAAAAAAAGAGGAACATCTGGAAACTATTTTTATAGAAGAGCTTGAGTTATCAGTAAGAGCTTACAATTGCTTAAAGCGAGCAAATATACACACTTTGAGTGATTTATTACAATATTCAGCTGATGATCTTTTAGAATTTAAAAATTTTGGTCAAAAATCCGCTGATGAAGTTTGCGAACGTGTAAAACTTAAGTTTGATAAGGATCTTCAGAAGAAACACGTATAAAAGAACAAAACGACTGTCAAAAGACAAGATCAGTAATAATAGAATCCTTTCATTCGAATACTAGAACGATCTTTGAACTTAATTAAATGCTTATTTAATTTAAAAAACTAAAAATAACTTTAAAATAATTATATGTCGTTATCTGCTTCAGAAGCGAAGTCAGCTTTCTTTGGTATAGGGCGTAGAAAAACATCTGTTGCTAAAGTAGTTTTAGTTCCAGGAACTGGTTCTATAACTGTTAACCAAAAGCTTGGTGAATTATATCTACAATATAATTCCCAATACATTAATTCTTTAAAACTGCCTTTAACAACATTAGGTTTAGAAAAAATGTATAACATCCATGTAAATACTCATGGTGGAGGACTAAAAGGACAAACGGATGCTATTAAGCTTGGTATATCTCGTGCCCTATGTCAAATGTCACCAGAACACCGTTCTTCATTAAAAGCAGACGGTTTATTAACACGTGATGCGCGATGTAAAGAACGAAAAAAATATGGATTAAGGAAAGCTAGAAAAGCTCCTCAATTCTCGAAACGTTAATTATGTAATAAATAAAATGGTAAAACCTTCAATTCACCCCGACTGGTACCCCAACGCAAAAGTTTATTGCGATGGTCAATTAGTTATGAAAGTCGGTTCAACAAAGCCTCGATTAAATGTGGATATTTGGTCTGGAAATCATCCTTTCTATACAGGTTCCCAAAAAATTCTTGATAGTGAAGGTCGCGTAGAACGTTTTATGCGTAAATATGGTATTGAAAACACAAATGAATAGATAATTTTTATGCCAACAATACAGCAATTAGTTAGATTTGAAAGAGTCTCGAATAAAAAGAAAACGAAATCACCTGCTCTTAAATCTTGCCCTCAAAGAAGAGGAGTTTGTACACGTGTATATACTACAACCCCTAAAAAACCTAATTCGGCGTTACGTAAAGTAGCTCGTGTAAGATTAACTTCAGGCTTTGAAGTAACTGCATATATTCCAGGTATTGGACATAATATCCAAGAACATTCGGTTGTTTTAATTCGTGGAGGTCGGGTAAAAGATTTACCAGGGTGCCGTTACCATGTTGTCCGAGGTACTTTAGATGCGGCTGGAGTAAAAGATCGAAAACAAAGTCGATCAAAGTACGGTGGTAAAAAACCCAAAAATTAATAAAAAGTAACTATTGTAAAAACAACATTTAAAGATGTCACGAAGAAGTAAAGCTCAACGAATCTTAGCAGAACCAGATCCGATTTATAATAGCCGTTTGGTTACCTTATTAATTAGTAGAATTTTACAGTCGGGTAAAAAATCTCTGGCTCAAAAAATTGTTTACAATGCATTGGAATTAATTTCGGCAAAAACGGAAGAAAATCCAGTCCTTGTTTTGGAAAAAGCTGTGAAGAATGTTACCCCGCAAGTTGAGGTAAAGGCACGTAGGGTTGGAGGTTCCACTTATCAAGTCCCTATTGAAATTCGAGCTTATAGAGGTACAAATGTTTCCTTAAAATGGATAACAGAATTTGCTCGGGCACGCGCCGGTAAAAGCATGTCCTTAAAGTTATCAAATGAAATTATGGATGCGGCTAAAGAAACCGGCAATAGTATTCGAAGAAAAGAACAAACACATAAAATGGCTGATGCAAACAAAGCTTTTGCGCATTTTAGATACTAAACTCTAAGGGTTTTATAAGGTCCTTCTCGCCAAAAGTTATTTGAAATACAGAAATTTAAATTTAAAAATTATATATGGCACGCGAAAAATTTGAACGTTCAAAACCACACCTAAATATTGGTACAATTGGGCACGTAGATCACGGTAAAACAACATTAACAGCCGCTATTTCAGCTACATTATCCATTTTTAACGAGTCAGCAACGAAAAAATTTGACGAGATTGATTCAGCACCAGAAGAAAAGGCACGTGGTATTACAATTAATACAGCACACGTTGAGTATGAAACAGCTGAGAGACATTATGCGCATGTAGATTGTCCAGGACACGCTGATTATGTTAAAAACATGATTACTGGAGCTGCTCAAATGGATGGTGGTATTTTAGTTGTATCAGCCGCAGACGGACCAATGCCACAAACGCGTGAGCATATACTTTTAGCAAAGCAAGTAGGTGTACCTTATTTAGTTATTTTCTTAAATAAAGCTGATCAGGTTGATGATGAAGAGCTTCTAGAGTTAGTACAACTTGAAGTACAGGAACTTTTAGAGAGTTATGATTTCCCTGGTGACGAAATTCCATTCGTTTCAGGTTCAGCATTATTAGCACTACAAGCGGTTGAGGATGGTCCAAAAGAACGCGGGGCAGATAAATGGGTTGACCTTATTTATGATTTAATGGATGCTGTGGATAGTTATATTCCAACTCCAGAAAGAGAAACAGATAAAACTTTCTTAATGGCTATCGAGGATGTTTTCTCAATTACTGGTCGTGGTACTGTTGCTACAGGTCGTATCGAAAGAGGGACTATTAATGTTGGTGATGCAGTAGAACTTGTCGGCTTAAAAGATACAAAAGCAACCACTGTAACTGGTATTGAGATGTTCCAAAAAACACTTGACCAAGGTATGGCTGGGGATAATGTAGGTATTCTTATTCGCGGTATTCAAAAAACAGAAATTGAACGTGGTATGGTACTTGCAGTACCAGGTTCTATTACACCTCACAAAAAATTCGAGGCGGAAGTTTATATCTTAAATAAAGATGAAGGGGGTAGACATACTCCTTTCTTTACAGGTTACCGTCCACAATTCTATGTTCGTACAACGGATGTTACTGGAACAATCATTCAATTTACAGGTGATGATGGTAGCATAGCTGAGATGGTAATGCCAGGAGATCGAATT
>Ga0115570_10001214_pt1 | contig 20870 bp, 20 predicted proteins | sample COGITO_mtgs_1205_3_FD_87294 | JGI IMG/M metagenome (GOLD analysis project Ga0115570, IMG submission 87294) | Pelagic marine microbial communities from North Sea - COGITO_mtgs_120524 | ecosystem: Environmental > Aquatic > Marine > Epipelagic | place: Germany:Helgoland, sampling site Kabeltonne... | reverse complement strand
ATCTTACGATATTATAATTGAGCTCTTAAAACAACCCAAAAAACTACTCGCATCGATCTTAGTGGCCAATAATTTTATAAACATTGCTATTGTCATAGTGTTTGCCTCTCTAAGTAACTCCTTATTTGGCGAAGTGCAATCCGAGTTAAATCTTGGGCTTTTCAAAATTGATTTAGTATTTTTTATCGAAGTCGTTCTGATTACTTTTTTAATTTTACTAATTGGCGAAATTTTACCTAAAGTCTATGCGAACAGAAATAATCTAAAGTTTTCGAAATTCATGGCCTATCCTCTAAAGGTTTTGGATGTCATAATATCCCCTATTAGCCTCCCTATGCAAAAGGTAACTTTAGGTATTCACAGGAAATTGGGCAAACAAAAATCTAATCTCAATGTCGACTATCTATCTCAGGCCTTAGAACTGGCAAGTGAAGGTGACACCACCAAACAAGAACAAGAAATTCTTCAGGGCATTGTTTCCTTTGGCAATACAGATACCAAACAGGTAATGCGTCCTCGAATCGATATTTTTGCATTAGACCAAACTACAGCTTATAAAAAAATTATTTCCGAAATCATCAAAAATGGCTACTCGCGTATCCCTGTCTATAAAGACAGTATTGATGATGTAGTTGGGGTTTTATATGTCAAAGATTTATTGCCACACCTCCAAAAAGATCACTTCGATTGGACAACTTTATTAAGAGCACCTTTTTTTGTACCTGAAAACAAAAAACTTGATGATTTGATGGTGGAATTTCAAGAAAAAAAAATCCACTTAGCCATTGTAGTTGATGAGTATGGGGGCACTTCTGGGGTGGTGTCACTTGAAGATATTATTGAAGAAATTGTTGGAGATATTAGTGATGAGTTTGATGACGACGATTTGATTTATTCAAAACTTGATGCGCATAATTTTGTTTTTGAAGGCAAAACAACACTTAAAGATTTCTATAGAGTTATAAAATTAGAGGACGAGTCTGTTTTTGAAAACCAAAAAGGAGAAGCCGAAACTCTGGCTGGATTTGTACTTGAAATATCTAAAAGCTTTCCAAAAATAAACAGCAAAATCATATTCAAAAACTATACATTTACCATTGAAGCCATTAACAAAAAACGCATCAAACAACTCAAAGTAACCCTAAAAAACTAATGATACGTTTCCTTTTAATTTTATGTATTTCTTTATGCTTTTCTTGTGAGGAAATCCACGTGCCTAAACCAAAAGCATTTTTGAGTTTAGACTATCCCAAAGCGAATTATCTAGAAAGTACTTTGGACTTGCCTTTTAGCTTTGAGACGAATTCCCTTGCTCAACTAAACATTTCTAAAAAAAATAATATTCTAAACGGTATAACCCTGCGCTATCCAACACTAAAAGCTTCAGTATTCATCAGCTACAAAAAAATAGAAACCAAAGTCGATACATATATTGCCGATGCACGTGCAATGACTCAAAAACACCTTCAAATAGCAGATGAAATTTCGGAACGAAAATATGAAAATGTGCAACAGCACATATATGGTAGGTTTTATGACCTCAAAGGAAATGTCGCATCACAATCTCAATTTTATGTCACGGATAGCACACAACATTTTATGTCTGGAGCGCTTTATTTTGAAACTAAACCCAATTATGATTCTTTATTACCTGCAGTCACTTACATTCAAAAAGATTTGATGCATTTTATAGAAACGCTACGCTGGAAGTAAGTGTCTATTCATCTGAATCTGCGCGCATCGCATTCCAGCCTTGGGCTGTTAAAGGAATTTTTGTATCCGCGCGGGTTACCAAATTCATCCCGACACCAGGTTCAGTCATGTAGCCTATAACCGTTAAATTTGGGTTGGCTTTGATTTTAGGAAAGTCTTTTTGTGCTATTGTCATTAGTAATTCATAGTCTTCTCCTCCATTCAGCGCTATGGTAGTGCTGTCTATATTAAACTCTTCACAAGTTGAAATAACCTGAGGATCTAAAGGAATTTTATCTTCATATAAATCACACCCAACCTCACTTTGTTTACATAAATGAATAATTTCTGAAGACAACCCATCACTAATATCAATCATAGAAGTTGGCACAACCTCAAGATCTTTAAGAAGCTTAACAATGTCCTTTCGGGCTTCGGGCTTCAACTGACGTTCAATAATATAGGTGTAACCATCTAAGTCGGGTTGATTATTTGGATTAACTTTAAAGACTTCTTTTTCACGCTCCAAAACCTGAAGGCCTAAATACGCCCCTCCAAGATCGCCACTAACAACTAACAAATCATTGGGCTGTGCGCCGTTTCTTTTAACAACAGTATCTAAATCCACTTCACCTAGTGCGGCGACAGAAATCATTAATCCGGTGGTAGAAGACGTTGTATCTCCACCAACCACATCCACGCCATATACCTGAGCTGCTTTATGAATTCCTTCATACAAAGCCTCTAAAGCTTCCAATGAAAAACGATTAGAAACTGCAATCGAAACCGTGATTTGTGTAGCATTTGCATTCATAGCATATACGTCAGAAAGATTGACCATTACGGCCTTATACCCCAAGTGTTTTAAAGGCATATAACTTAAATCAAAATGTACGCCTTCCACCAACAAATCTGTGGTAAGCACCACCGCTTTGTTTTTAAAATCTAGGAGCGCAGCATCATCTCCAATTCCGTTTAGAGTTGAACTGTTTTTGTTAGTGAACTGTTTAGTTAAATGGTCTATTAGGCCAAATTCTCCTAAACTACTAAGCGGTGTATGTTCTTGATTTTTATCTTCTATCATACTGCAAAAATAAGACGCTTTTGGTAGATTTCTTGCACAATTTACAAGTAATTCTATGGATAGTTGGATATCTATACTATTTTAATGTAAATTACGTTGATTTATATACAACCGAAATCAAACTTATGAAATCTGTTTTTTTTAAACTCATTTGCTTTTCAATATGTATTGGACTTTCAACTTCCTGCAGAAATGAAGTCTTAGAAATCATAGGAGACGATAGCGATGGTGACGGAATTATTAATTCCTTAGATAATTGTCCTGAAATAGCCAACTCTAACCAAGACGATAGCGATGAAGATGGTATTGGTGATGTTTGTGATCCAACAGATGATACAGATACAGACAAAGATGGTATTATTGATTCTGTAGACAACTGCCCCAATGCAGTAAATCCTAATCAAGAAGATTCAGACGAAAATGGCGTTGGTGATGCTTGTGAAGCGGTAGATCAAACAGATTCCGACGGAGATGGCGTTATTGATTCTGAAGACAACTGCCCCAATGCAGTAAATCCTAACCAAGAAGATTCAGACGAAAATGGCGTTGGTGATGCATGTGAACCAGAACCTAACATGCCAAAGCCTTGTCAAAGCGGTATGGCAGATATATACCCGTGTAATGGTTATGACCTTATGAGCCATTTGACATTATCAGAGTTAAGTATTAATGATTTTGGAGGTGGCACTATTGAAGGTAATGATTCTTGGGGCTGGACCGACCCCACTACTAATAAAGAATATGCACTTGTAGGGCTCAGCTCGCATACAGCGTTTGTAGATGTAAGCGACCCCGTAAATCCAATACTTCTAGGCGTCTTACCGACAGCGACTGTAAATAGTATATGGAGAGATATAAAAGTCTATAAAAATCATGCGTTTATTGTAAGTGAAGCTCCAGGGCATGGCATGCAGGTTTTTGACCTCACACAACTACGAAATGTAGCAGTAGCCCCTGAAACATTTACTGCTGATACGCATTTTACAGACTTTGGAAGTGCTCATAATCTTTTTATTAATGAAAGTTCTGGCTATGCCTACATCGTTGGTACCAATCGAAATGGAGCCTTTTCTGGTGGCGCCTTATTTGTAAATATCCAAAATCCTACTGCACCAGTTTCTGAAGGCGGCTTTGGAGCTGGAGGCTATTCGCATGATGTCCAAGTTGTCAACTATACGGGACCAGACACAGTTCATACTGGAAAAGAAATTCTAGTGGGCAGCAATGAAAATGAAATTGTAATTGCAGATGTTTCAAATAAAGCAAATCCAATAATTTTATCAACTATTGGTTATTCTAATATCGGTTATACGCACCAAGGTTGGTTTACAGATAACATGACCCATTTTATTGTTGGTGATGAATTAGATGAAATAAATATTGGCAATAACACCCGAACCTTAGTGTTTGATTTATCGGACTTAGATAACCCTACATATGATTTTGATTATCTAGGCCCAACATTAGCTATTGACCATAACGGGTATGTTAATGGTGACCACTATTTTTTAGCCAATTACCGCGCTGGAGTTCGTGTACTTGACATCTCTCAAATTGGGAGTAATACAATTACTGAAATTGGGTTTTTTGATACTTATCCCCAAAGTGATAGTGCCAATTTTAATGGGGTATGGAACGTTTATCCATTCTTTACTAGTGGAAATATTATAATTAGTGATATTGAACGCGGTTTATTTATCATTCGAAAAAGCAACTAATTTCATATGCCTAAAAAGCCAACATATTATATGTTGATCGTGTTTCTTATAGCGGCTTTGTTTATGAGTTGTACTAAGGATACAAACACGTCTCTAACCCAAAATTCAGAATTAGAAATTGAACACATAAAAACCTTGGGAGGCTCAAAAAATGAAAGTGCTCAAGCCGTGACTAAAACATCAGACGGAGGCTATGCTATTTTGGGATATACTCAAAGTAATGACGGAGATGTTCGTAACAAATCCAACGAATCCTATGATTATTGGCTTCTAAAATTTGATGCTAAAAATCAATTGCAATGGCAAAAAACGTATGGCGGTAGCGATGACGACCGAGGATTTGATTTAATTCAAACTTCAGACGGCGGTTTTGCCATGCTTGGAAAAAGTAAAAGTAATGACCTTGATGTTTCTGAAAATTCAGGCTTTGATGATTTTTGGGTGTCTAAACTAGATAGCAATGGGTCAATTTCTTGGGAATACAGCTATGGATTTGCAGGAAGTGATACTCCAAATTCTATTATTCAAACCCGAGATAATGGCTATTTATTGACAGGTGTATTAGATGTTTCAGCCTCTAACGGACAAGGAGATAGACACGCTGCAGTGCGTCAGCGACATGCTGGAGGCGACTATTGGGCTGTTAAATTAAATAGCAGCGGGGTCAGAGAATGGAGTAATTATTATGGTGGATCTTTTACAGATACTGCCTACGATGCTATTCAAACCCAAGATAATGGATATATTATTATAGGCTCTTCTGATAGTAATGATGTTGATATTTCAAACTTTAAAGGCGGGTATGATTTTTGGGTAGTTAAAATCTCTAACACAGGCAGCTTGGTTTGGGAAAAAACATTTGGAGGCAGTGAAATTGACGAAGCCCGAGCTATCACTTCATCAAACGATGGAAATTATTTAATTGTAGGAGATACAAGAAGTGACGATTTGAACATTTCTCAAAATGCTGGAGCTGCTGATTTATGGCTAATCAAAATAACCCCTGAAGGTACTTTGCTTTGGGAAAAAACAATAGGTGGCACTAATTTTGATGTTGGAAGATCAGTTTCAAAAACACAAGATAACGGATTTTTGATCTCTGGGAGCTCAAGAAGTAGTGATGGAAACATCACAACCAATAAAGGCCTAAATGACGCTTGGGTTTTAAAAATTGATAGTGGTGGCAACATAAAGTGGCACAAATCTATAGGAGGCAGTGAAACTGATTTTTTTTATGATAGTGTCGAACTTAATGATCAGACAATCGTGGCCGTTGGAAACTCCAATAGCTCTAATGAAGATATTAATGAAAATAAAGGATTTACAGACCTTCTAATACTCAAATTAAAATGAAACGACTATACATTTTATGCGCCTTGCTACTCTTCTATGCATGCAGCTCAGACTTAGATGACAATCTTAGGTCTGTCAATGTGAAAATGTCCTTTTCTCATTATTGGGAGGACTCTACAATTACTAATGTAGACTTTAATGACCTAAAGTTTACAAATGCAAATGGTGATGTCTTAAGTATTGAACGTTTACGCTATTTGATTTCAGGAATTGAATTTACCAAAACAGATGGCGAAACTATTGTATTGGAGGGCTATAATTTAGTAGATGTTACCAACCAAACTAACCTCTCCTTTACTCCAGATCAGAAAATCGCAACAGGGACCTACAGCAATGTTTCGTTTATATTTGGATTTAAAAATGAACAAAACATCTCGAGTGCTTACACAGATTTAAATGCTGCATCTTGGAATGTTCCTATGCAGCTTGGTGGCGGATACCATTACATGCAATTTGATGGAAAATTTATTAATAATATGGAAGAAACACAAGGCTATAACTACCACGCTATTCGCGCTGTGGATAACCCAGGAAATCCTAGCTTCCCACAAGACACCTTTTTTAAGGTGGACCTAGGAGAGATCACGATTGGAACCGATACAGAAATCAATGTCGCAATGCATATTGAAGAATGGTTTCAAAACCCATATACTTGGGATCTTAATGTGTACAACCAGATGCTAATGCCAAACTCAACAGCTCAAATTTTGATCCATGGAAACGGACAAAATGTATTTAGTTTAAAAAAATAACAAATTGAAAACCAACACTAAAACATCTTATTTTTATATCTTTTTAATAACTATGTTTGTCGTTTCCTGTAGCGAGGATTCATCTGAAGACCCCTACGTCAATACGCCCACTCCAAGTCCGCTACAAATTCCTCAACTTTTTCAAGATCTCATCCTTGATCCCGTTATCCCCTCAAATAATCCACAAACAGAAGAAGGCGTTTTTTTAGGAAAAAAATTGTTTTTTGATCCTATTCTATCTGCTGATAACACACTAGCTTGTGCTGGATGTCATGGTGCTCCGAATGCTTTTTCGGATAACACCCGTTTTAGCGATGGTGTTGATGGGATTTTTGGGCGTAGAAACTCCATGCCATTATTCAATTTAGCTTGGAATTATGACAATAGGTTTTTTTGGGACGGTAGAGAAGCTGGTCTTGAAAACCAAGCCTTTGAACCAGTGACTAACCCTATTGAAATGCATACCACTTGGGAAGCTGTAACTGAAAAACTGCAACAACATGCTGATTATCCTGAGCTTTTTAACGCTGCTTTTGGCACAGCAGAAATTGACTCGGTTTTGGTGTCTAAAGCCATCGCTCAGTTTGAAAGAACATTGATTTCAGCAAATTCAAAATTTGACAAACATTTATTAGGAACAGCCACATTGACTCCAGCAGAAGCCAATGGATTTGCTATTTTTATGGATGAAACAAAAGGGGATTGTTTTCATTGTCATGGAAGTGATAGTAACCCACTTTGGACCGATAATAAATTTCATAATAATGGTTTAGACGCTAGGTTTACAGATCGCGGACTTGGGCGCTTCACTGGGGACCCTGCGGATAATGGTAAATTCAGAACTCCATCTCTGAGAAACCTTGCTTTTACTGCGCCCTATATGCACGATGGACGCTTCGAAACCATCGAAGACGTCATAAATCATTACAGTAATGGGCTTCAAAACTCTCCAACCATTGATCCGCTAATGAAAAAAGTCAACCAAGGTGGTGTGCGCCTTAGCCCTCAGGAAAAGGCAAATCTTAAAGCGTTTCTTTTAACCCTTTCTGATCAAGAATTTATCCAAAATTCAGATTTTCAAAATCCATAGGGAAATCCTATAAACTCATATATTAATATAATGTTAGGATTTATGGAAATCCCCACCTTATGTTGTATATTTGTCCCCTATTTAGAAAGTATCTATATAAGCACTATGATAAAAGTATCTGAAACAGCTAAGACTAAGGTTCTGCAATTGATGCATGAAGATGGCTTTGACCCTACCACTGATTATGTCCGAGTGGGCGTTAAAAGTGGAGGGTGCTCTGGGTTGTCTTATGATTTAAAATTTGATAAATCTCAGAACGAAAGCGATAAATTATTTGAAGACAACGGCGTAAAAATCGTAGTCGATACAAAAAGCTTTCTGTATCTTATTGGAACAACTCTAGAATATTCTGGCGGCTTAAATGGTGCTGGATTTGTGTTTAATAACCCCAATGCAAACCGAACTTGTGGGTGTGGAGAATCTTTTTCTTTATAGTATAATTTTATAAGTGGTATGAATAAGTACACCGAAGATGATTTAAGAGAAGAATTAAAAACCAAAGAATATGAATATGGTTTTTATACAGATATAGATTCTGAAACCTTTCCAGTTGGTTTGGACGAATCCATTGTGCGCGCCATTTCAAAAAAGAAAGAAGAGCCAGAATGGATGACCCAATGGCGTTTAGATGCTTACAAAGTTTGGAAAGCCATGGAGGAACCTGACTGGGCTAATGTAAAGTATCAAAAACCTGATTTTCAGGGTATTGCTTATTACTCTGCGCCAGCGTCTATAGATCCAAACAAAACCCTAGATGACGTAGATCCCGATTTACTGGCGATGTATAAAAAATTAGGGATTTCTGTTGATGAACAGAAAAAGATGAATAATATAGCCATGGATATTGTTGTGGATTCTGTATCCGTTGCAACCACGTTCAAAGATACACTTGCAGAAAAAGGCATTATTTTTATGAGTATTTCTGAAGCTATCAAAGAACATCCAGAGCTTGTCAAAAAATATATTGGAACTGTAATCCCCACAACTGACAATTACTATGCGGCTTTAAACAGTGCCGTGTTTAGTGATGGTAGTTTTTGTTATATTCCTAAAGGGGTGAAATGTCCTATGGAGCTCTCAACTTATTTCAGAATTAATCAAGGTGGAACTGGACAATTTGAACGCACACTATTGATTGCTGATGAAGGCAGTTATGTCAGCTATCTTGAAGGTTGTACAGCACCAAGTCGAGATGAAAACCAATTACACGCTGCTGTTGTAGAGCTGATTGCTTTAGATGCTGCTGAAATCAAATATTCAACAGTTCAAAACTGGTATCCTGGTAATGCTGAAGGAAAAGGAGGCGTTTATAATTTTGTAACCAAAAGAGGTATTTGTGAAAATGATGCTAAAATTTCTTGGACACAAGTAGAAACTGGAAGTGCAGTGACATGGAAATACCCTTCATGTATCCTAAAAGGAGACAATTCTGTTGGTGAGTTTTATTCCATTGCCGTGACCAATAATTATCAACAAGCGGATACAGGTACAAAAATGATTCACTTAGGAAAGAACACAAAATCAACTATCATTAGTAAAGGAATATCGGCTGGCAAATCTCAAAACAGTTATAGAGGATTAGTTCAGATAAGTTCTAGAGCCGACAATGCTCGAAATTTTTCTCAGTGTGACAGTTTATTAATGGGGAATGAATGTGGCGCACATACCTTTCCTTACATAGAAGCCAAAAACAAATCTGCTCAAATTGAGCATGAAGCAACCACAAGTAAAATTGGGGAAGATCAAATATTTTACTGCAACCAAAGAGGTATTGATACCGAAAAAGCAATTGCATTGATTGTAAACGGATTCAGTAAAGAAGTTCTAAATAAACTCCCAATGGAATTTGCTGTGGAAGCTCAAAAACTATTAGAAATAAGCCTTGAAGGCTCCGTAGGATAATATAAAAACCATGAAACATTTATTACTTCTCGTTTTTGCAGTTTCGGTATTAGGATGCAAAAACACTTCAAAAAACAACGCTGAAACTTCTGATAACTTCAGCACGATTCAAGGAAACTACATTTTTTTTGAAAATGCTGCTGTATTGCAAAATGACGCTGAAATATATGGTGTATTCTTAAATGAAATGGCCAGACAATTAAATGAAAAAGCGGCTCAATTTAAAGTAACGGACACCGATATGGTTAGTGTAGAAGTTAAGGGAATTGTATCCACTAAAGATGACCCTAAAATTTTATGGGAAAATAAACTAGAAATTGTTGAAATTATAAGCGTTTCTGCAGTAAAAGAGACAGAAAATATATTAAAATTAGGTACAGAATAACTATGTTAAAAATAACCGATTTACATGCAAACATTGACAACAAGTCAATTCTTAAAGGCATCAATATAGAAATAAAACCAGGTGAGGTTCATGCGATTATGGGGCCAAATGGCTCAGGAAAAAGTACACTAGCCTCTGTAGTTGCAGGAAAAGAAGAATACGAGGTTGAAAAGGGAGAAATTTCTTTTGAAGGTCAAAATATCGATGAGCTTTCTGTTGAAGAACGCGCTCACAAAGGCATCTTTTTATCCTTTCAATATCCTGTTGAAATCCCTGGAGTGACGGTCACAAACTTCATGAAAACAGCACTTAATGAAATGCGTAAGGCCAAAGGTTTAGACGATATGCCTGCCAAGGATATGCTTAAAATGATTCGTGAGAAATCTGAATTATTAGAAATCGATCGAAAGTTTTTATCGCGCTCTTTGAACCAAGGGTTTTCTGGAGGTGAAAAGAAACGTAACGAGATATTTCAAATGGCGATGTTAGAGCCGAAATTGGCTATTCTTGATGAAACCGATTCTGGACTTGATATTGACGCACTGCGCATTGTGGCCAACGGCGTTAATAAGCTGAAAACAAAAGATAATGCGGTGATTGTTATTACACATTACCAACGCCTTTTAGACTATATCGTACCAGATTTTGTGCATGTACTTCACAATGGAAAAATTGTTAAATCAGGCACCAAAGAATTGGCCTTTGAGTTGGAAGAAAAAGGATACGATTGGATTAAACAAGAAGCTGAAAACTAAAAGAACGCAATGTATTTATGGAACTTAAAGAAAAATTAGTATCCTCTTTTATTGCTTTTGAAAATCAAATTTCTCTAGACAATACTTTTGTACACAATATGCGTACAGAAGCAATCAAGCGCTTTGAAAACAAAGGGTTTCCTGTCAAAAAAGATGAGGCCTGGAAATACACTTCCTTAGGAAAAGTCTTGAAGCATGATTTTAGTGTGTTTCCAAAAATAGAATCTACTATTGAATATAAAGATGTTCAACCTTATTTTATAAACGATATTGACAGTTATAAGATTGTATTTGTCGATGGCAAGTATGCATCTCACCTTTCTGAAACAACTCATGATGGTATTGATATTTGTCTAATGTCTGCTGCCTTAACTAAACCTAAGTACCGTTTAGTAATTGAAAACTATTTCAACAAAATAGCAGAGAAAGACAGTATTACTTCGTTAAACACTGCATTTTCTATTGAAGGTGCTTACATTCATATTACAAAAAACAAATTGGTTGAAAAACCAATTCAAATCATTCATTTCTCTACGGGCAATGAAGCAGCACTTTTACTTCAACCTAGAAACTTAATTGTAGTTGATGAAAATGCACATGTTCAAATTATTGAACGCCATCAAAGTCTTACAGACAACCCAACTTTGACCAATTGTGTTACTGAAATTTTTGCCGATAAACGCGGTATTGTGGATTACTATAAAGTTCAAAACGATAAAGAGAATGCATCTCTTATTGACAGTACTTTTATAGATCAAAAAAGAGATAGTCATGTCTCAGTTCACACCTTTAGTTTTGGAGGGAAATTAACCCGAAATAACTTAAATTTCTATCAAAATGGCGAATATATCGACTCTACTTTAAATGGCGTAACCATTATTGGAAACAAACAACATGTGGACCACAATACCTTAGTACATCATATTGAGCCAAATTGTGAAAGTCATCAAGATTATAAAGGCATTTTTAGTGACAGCTCCATTGGTGTTTTTAATGGTAAAGTCCTCGTGAATAAAGAAGCGCAAAAAACAAATGCGTTTCAATCCAATAATAACCTCTTGGTCAATGATAAAGCGAGTATCAATACAAAACCTCAATTAGAAATTTTCGCGGATGACGTGAAATGTTCTCACGGCTGTACAATTGGACAATTGGATGAAAATGCATTGTTTTACTTGCGCGCACGTGGTATTCCAGAAAAAGAAGCTACAGCACTTCTAATGTATGCTTTTGCAAATAACGTATTGGAAAGTGTTAAAATTCCACAATTAAAAAATAGAATTAATAAATTAATCGCCCATAAATTAGGGGTTAATATAGGATTTGATTTATAATGAAAAACCAAAGTTCAAATACCGTTTTTGATGTTGACACGATTCGAAAAGATTTTCCAATTCTCTCGAGAACTGTTAATGGAAAACCATTAATTTATTTGGACAATGCAGCAACTTCGCAAACGCCACAACAAGTGGTCGATGTTATTGTAGACTATTATTCTAATTACAATGCAAACATCCACAGAGGCGTACATAGTTTAAGTCAAGAAGCGACAGACAAATACGAAAACGCTAGGCGAACCATCCAACAGCATTTTAATGCCGCACATGCCCATGAAATTATTTTCACTTCTGGGACAACGCACAGTATTAATTTAGTCGCTAATGGATTTGCAAGTTTACTTAATGCCAATGACACTATTCTTGTATCGGCACTAGAACACCATAGCAATATTGTCCCTTGGCAAATGCTTTGTGAAAAAACTAAGGCAATCCTAAAAGTAATCCCAATGACTTCCGAAGGAGACTTGGATATGAAGGTCTATGATGAGTTATTACTTTTGAAGCCAAAATTGGTTTTTGTTAATCATATATCCAATGCTTTAGGAACCATCAACCCAATTGAGGAGATGATTCAAAAAGCACACCACGTTGGCGCTGCAATACTAATTGATGGTGCACAAGCCTGCCCTCATATTAAACCCGATGTTCAAAAACTAGATGTTGACTTTTATGTCACTTCAGGTCATAAAATGTGTGGCCCTACTGGAGTTGGGATGTTATACGCAAAAGAATCATGGCTACATAAATTACCTCCATATCAGGGGGGAGGAGAAATGATTGCTGAAGTTACTTTCGAAAAAACAACTTATGCGGGACTACCTCATAAATTTGAAGCTGGAACGCCTAATATCTGTGGAGGAATTGCTTTTGGCGCTGCAATCGATTATATGAATTCGATTGGTTTTGAGGCTATAGCAGCTTATGAACATGAACTTTTGGAGTATGCTATCGAAAAAATGAATACTATAGAAGGCATGCGAATTTATGGCCCTAAAACGAATAAAACCTCTGTTATTTCTTTTAATATCGAGGGTGTTCATGCCTATGACCTTGGAACAATAGTCGATAAACTTGGAATTGCTATTCGTACAGGACAACACTGCGCTCAACCTATTATGGATTTCTTTAAAATTTCAGGTACTGCAAGAGCGTCCTTCTCTTTCTATAATACCAAAAAAGAAATTGATACTTTGGTAGAAGGGCTTGAGAAAGCCGCAATGATGTTGCGCTAGTTTATAGTTTTAGTTCATTTAATAAAATAAATAGAACTTCATTTTACTAAAAGTACATTGAGATATATGAACCTATTCACAATATATTTTACGCTAATGGTTATGATTACAAGTTGTAATTCAACAAAAACCGTGCATTCTAACAACTCGACTGTTGATCTAAAAAAATATCCAACAGTACTAACGTATAGTGCATTTTCTCGAGGGTTTTTTGAAGAACTAATAATTACTAAAACTAATTTCACGGTCTATAAAGACTATGAAAAGTTGAATCCAGTTTCAAAAAAGATAACTCCCAAAAAATGGGAAGACTGTTTAAACTTATTACGACAACTTAATCTGAAAAATTTGCCAAATCTAAAATCACCTACCAATCGTAGGCAGTTTGATGGCGCTGCTTTTGCACAATTGACCGTGATTCAAAACGGAGATACAATTCAATCTAGTCGTTTTGACCATAAGTCCCCACCAGAGGACATCAAACCTTTAGTAGAATATATATTATCTATACCGGAAAAATAAACGATAAGAATTGTATTTTTGCATTATGAATATTGAAACCATACAAGCAGATTTAATAGATGAGTTCTCCATATTTGACGACTGGATGGAGCGTTACGAGTATATGATCGAACTGGGCAAATCATTGCCTATGATCGCTTCAGAATTCAAGACAGATGACAATATCATTAAAGGCTGTCAGAGTAAAGTATGGCTTCATGCGGAGCTTGAAAATGACACAGTTGTGTTTACTGCCGACAGTGATGCCATTATTACAAAAGGTATTGTTGCCATTCTGATTCGAGTTTTTTCAAACCAAAGTCCTGAAACCATATTAAAAACAAATACGGATTTCATTGACGAAATTGGGCTTAAAGAACATTTATCGCCAACCCGTGCAAATGGATTAGTGAGTATGATAAAAAAAATAAAAATGTATGCACTTGCATATCAAACACAAATAGGATTATGAGTACCGAAGAAATTGATGTAAATACTTTAGGGGAAAAAATAGTTCGTGTCATTAAAACAATTTTCGACCCAGAAATTCCTGTAGATATCTATGAATTAGGATTGATTTATGATGTTTTCGTAAATGAAGATTATGAAGTTAAAATCTTAATGACGTTGACTACGCCAAACTGTCCCGTGGCGGAGACACTACCTTTGGAAGTAGAAGAAAAAATCAAGTCTATAGACGCTGTAAAAGATGCGGAAGTAGAGATCACTTTTGATCCCCCATGGACACAAGAGTTGATGAGTGAAGAAGCTAAACTAGAACTAGGATTTTTATAACAATGAAGACTGGTGAGATTGTAAATCGTGTCGCTAACAGCGTTCTAGTCACTATTGATTTGGAAGAGTATTACCCAAGTGGAGAGCGCATTCTGTTTGATATCAAAGACTGGTTATATGAAGGCTTAGTCCTTCGTGAAAAAGAGTTTAGGACGCTTATCGATGCTCATGATTGGTCTATCTACAAAAACCAATATATAGCGCTGCATTGTACTTCCAATGCTATTATTCCAGGATGGGCGTATATGCTTATTAGACTTCAACTTTCAGGAATTGCCAAACAGGTTGTTGTTGGAAATCTAGAGACCTTAGAGACGACTCTCTATCAAAAAATAATCGCTAATTTAGAGCTCGATTACTGCGCAAATAAGCCTGTGATTATCAAAGGGTGTTCAAACAAACCTGTACCTCAAAATGCATATCTTTTTTTGATTGACAAATTATATCCTATCGCAAAATCAATTTTATATGGCGAAGCTTGTTCGTCTGTACCACTGTATAAAAAAAAGTAAAAACTATTGAATTGAGTTAAGTCCAATTTTTTATATTTACGCGAAATTATAACCCTCAAACCCTACAATCACATGAAAAAAACAGTATTTCTTCTAGCTTTAATTTTACCGTTTCACTCTATCTCTACTCAGGAATCTACAGAAAAAAGTAGTGAAAAATCTGCTTGGACCAAAGGCGGAACGTTTACCTTTCTCATCAATCAATCTACTTTTGAAAACTGGGTCACTGGAGGTGTTAGTAATATTTCTGGAGCGGTCGGCATAAATTATGATCTAAATTACCTTAAAGACAATTGGTCATGGGATAATAAAATTATTGCAGCTTTTGGAATAACAAAAATTAAAGATCAAGACATTCAAAAATCTGATGACCGCTTAGAATGGAATTCTGTCTTAGGAAAAAAAGCAGGAGGCTATTGGTTTTTTTCGGCATTTCTAAATTTTAAAACCCAATTTACTGACGATTTAGATAGCGACACCAAAGGACCAACTCAATTTTTGTCCCCCGCCTATTTACAGCTAGGACCAGGGATGTTATGGAAAAAAAGTGAAACCCTTAAAGTCAATATTGCTCCGGCCACTGCTAAATTAATTTTAGTTGATAAAACTCTTACCTTACCAGATGCCGCTTATTTTGGAGTGGAAGAAGGCAAAAGCACGCGTTTTGAGTTTGGAGCATCTTTGGGTGCCTACTATAAATTTGAGTTATTGAAAAACATTTCAATGGAAAATATTTTGAATTTATACTCCAATTATCTGGAAGATCCTCAAAACATTGATCTTGATTATACGATAAATATCGTGATGAAAGTGAATAAAAATATCTCGACTTCACTAGCCTATCAAACCATATATGATGATAATGCGTTTCAAGGGCTACAAACCCGACAAGTCATTGGACTGGGGCTAAATTATGGTTTCTAAAACATTCGAATAAAAAAAAATCTCGACAAAGCGAGATTTTTTTTTATTCTATAACTTCTTCATAATCAGGATACAAAAAGTGATTGTACGGGAAACGTTTCACATGAATTTCACGAACAGCATCATAGACCCGCTTTCTAAAATCTTCTAAATTTTCTTTGTTTAGGGCAGATATGAATAGTGAATTTTTACCAATTTTTGACATCCACGTAGACTTCCATTCCTCCAAAGAATAGTGAGCTTCGGTACGAACTGCGATCAAATCGGTATCGTCAAAAGGGGCAGCTTCATAGGCATCAATTTTATTGAAAACCATAAGCGTAGGTTTGTCTAACGCATTAATTTCTCCTAAAATAAGATTGACGGATGCGATGTGATCTTCGAAATTTGGGTGTGAAATATCCACTACGTGCAACAACAAATCTGATTCTCGAACCTCATCTAAGGTACTCTTAAACGAATCTACTAATTGCGTTGGAAGTTTTCTAATAAACCCTACAGTATCACTCATCAAAAAAGGTAAGTTTTTGACCACTACTTTTCGAACTGTAGTATCTAAAGTTGCAAATAATTTGTTTTCAGCAAAAACCTCTGACTTGCTAATAACATTCATCAGGGTTGATTTTCCAACGTTCGTATAGCCAATCAAAGCCACACGTACCATGGCGCCTCTGTTGCCGCGTTGAACTGACATTTGCTTATCAATTTTTTTGATTTTTGCCTTTAAAAGCGCAATCTTTTCTCTAACTATACGGCGATCGGTTTCAATTTCGGTTTCTCCAGGTCCACGCATTCCAATGCCTCCTTTTTGACGTTCGAGGTGAGTCCACATCCCTTTTAGTCGGGGTAATAAATACTCACACTGCGCCAATTCAACTTGGGTTCTGGCATAGCTTGTTTGTGCGCGTTGTGCAAAAATATCAAGAATAAGATTTGTACGATCAAGTACTTTACAATTTAATATTTTACTGATATTTCGTTCTTGAGCAGAAGACAATTCATCATCAAAAATGGCAGTCCCTACCTTGTGTTCTTCAATAAATTGACGAAGTTCTTCCATTTTTCCAGTCCCAATAAAGGTTTTGGGATTGGGCTTGTCCATTTTCTGAGTGAAGCGTTTTAGTACTTCCCCTCCAGCTGTATAGGTTAGGAATTCTAGCTCTTCTAAGTATTCATCAGATTTGGTCTCGTCTTGAAGTTTTGTAATTACCCCAATTAAAACTGTTTTTTCTAAATCAATATCTTTTTTCTCTATCATATAACTGTATTGGTCAAAGGTAAAAATTTATCACTAGACTAAATCATTCAAAATTTAATATTTATGAAAGAGTTGCCTTAGATTTCTGCTGAAAAAATTAGAAATGATGTCCACCAAATTATTGGCCAATTAAAAATTCTTAACTATTTGTAGTTTCTCAATTAAACTGCTTTATAAAACAAAATAGATAAAGCAATAATGGCAACAGGTAATGCAACGAGTGTAAGCATGGAGTAGCCCAAGTCTTTTTTCTTGGAAAGTTTGGCGTTTAAAACACGGCGTTTACGCCCGCTATAACTCACCCAATTTTTGAAATGCAAAACGACGGCAGTCATCACAAAAAGTAGTCCTGTGTTTGAGCTCGACATGACCACAACTTTCATTTGTTCTAAAAATTTAATAAAAAACACACCGCCTAAAAACAACAGCGCAATTTGAAGACCTGAGGTATAATACAATGCTATAGTATTTGCCTTATGCTTATAACGTCCTTTGAAACGATTAAAGATTGTGAGGTATAGTTGGTCAAAAAAATTCATGCAACAATATAGAAAAAACTGCTGATTTTGACCGCTATTTTAAGCGTTTATAAAAACTAATTCTGAACGTATATTTTGAAGTTATCAATTTCAAAAGTTCCGGTACGGTCTGTGCCACCACCCGTATATCTAAAGGCAATATTAACAGGCTCTGAATACGCACTTAAATCAACATAGCTGGAGTCAATCCAGTTTTCAAAGGATTCAGAATCTGACACAATAATCCCGGGAAGTGCTGTCCAAGTTGCAGACAAAACTCCTGTTTCCACACCATCCCAATCTGTTGAAATTAATAACTCTAAATCACTATTATCGCTAAAGCTATTTGAAGACTGAAAGTGTAAATAGGCATCATGTAGCCCATCCAAACCTATAGAGGGTGAGATTAACCATGCAATATTGCTAGAGTCTCTAGAGCTATAAGCACCAATTCGGGCCGTCTTACTAGCAAAGTTTTGAGGGTCTTCTGTTGTTTTAATTTGCCATGCTCTACTCCCTGCTTCTTTAAAATTGGTCCAGTCACCAAAATTAGTTGTATTGTTTGCATACGACTCAAAATCGTCTTCATAAATTACTGAAAACTCATTAATGTCAACTAAACTACAGCGTGCTCCGTTCATCTCCACATCGGCTGTGGTATTTAGTACTAAAACTAAATCTGAACCGTTAAACGTTTTAGAGACAATTCCAGAAATCGACCCTCCACCATCTGTTAATACTTCATTTTTAAAGCTGGCAAATACACTTGTTTCTAGAAAGAAATTATAATATGAAAAACCTGAGCATCGTTGAACTATTTTTTGAGAGTCAAAATCATCACGTGGATCTACATAGGACTGTCCTATTGAATGCGTAGGGAATTCGACATTGTCTAAGGTTACAAAAACGCCTAATACATCGCTGGTTAGAATGGACACTGGTTTGGGAACTAGCGTCTCTGTAGTTAGAGACCTAAAAATATGGGATGGATACGCATTTGCTGTTAGCGCTACAACTTCAGCATCCTTAACATTTCCTCCTATAACATGAACACCATCTCCACTATTGGACTCTCCTAAATACAGTCCTTTTAAGTGTATATAAACTTCCCTACCCTTATTGAATTTATTGTAAGAATCAACCTGATTCAATGAAACTTTGATCGCATCAGTGGCGTTTTCAGCGGAATTCTGAATAAAAAATTCTTTATAAAAATTTCCTGTGAAATCGGATGACGACACATAACCCTTTACTGCTATGTCAGATGTAATTAATCGCGGTTCTTCACCGGAGTTAAATTGAGCTTTTAAGTGTTGAATCGTGATTAACTGAATATCTCCAGCTTCAATGGCATCTAAAAGCAGGGTTAGGTTTTTATTTCCTTCATCTCCCAAACTTTCAGGAACAGAAAAATCGTTGTCTTGTACACAAGATAGCATTGCAATACAAACCATTATAGCCATGAGGTAGTTTAGAGTAGATAGTGTTTTCATTGGAGCATAAAGTTTTAGGTTTTAAAATCTAAGATTTAGGTTTAAAAAATACGTTGTTCCGCGGCCATACCAGTATTTAGGTCCGAAACGGCGTTTAGGGCTGTTCACATCATTTTTTAAAGATTGATAGTTGGCATTACGTCCTTGCTCAAAACCCCCTGTTTTGTAGTGTTTGTCAAGGACATTGTTTAGACTTACAAACAGACCGATGTATTTGTCGCCCACTTTCCATGACTTCCCGCCTACGGCATTGAAAACAACATACGGGTCAAATTTTTCTTGTCTTAATAATGCTTTCGCAAGTGTGGGGTCATAATCTGGAAATGGCAGGCCATCTGTATCTAAATAAAAATTCTTTGTGCGCGTTAAGGGAGACACATCAATATAAGTGTTAGCTAAAAAATTAGCCGTAGTGCCAAACCACCAATACTTGGGGTCTCTGTATTCAAACCCAAGAGAAAAGGCCTGTTGGGGGCCTCCTGCTATTTTGTAGTGTTTTAAATTGGCGTCTCCAAAGTTTAAGCCCTCAACAAAATCGCTAGACGTTAATACTAAATTTGGGTTGTTGTTATAGGAATATTGACCTACGGAAACCACTCCATTTAATTTGAGCGTTGGGGTCACTTGTGCTTCTATTCCAAGTTCGATTCCTATGTGGTTTGTATCAATCCCTTGCAATATTTCCTGTACAAAAGCGGTGCCTTGATCAATGCCACTGATACCATCTGCATAATAAAAAGAGACTTCATTGGCATCGTGTATCGTGGTGTAATAGCCAGTTAGACTGGCTTTGACAGCTGAGGATCTATACTTATAATTAAGATCAAAAGCGGTTATTTGTTCTTCTGTAATATTTATTCCTGAATGTTCTCCGACAATCGTATGATTATCTCTTGAATTAGAAAACGTATTTCGAATTGTAGGGGCTTTTGTGCGGTAACCCGCATTGGCAATTACAACATGTTTTCCAGAAAATTTATATGTAAATCCAGCTTTGGCGCCGACGCCTGTAAACTTAACTTTTGGCCCCTTGCCCAAAGAATTATCGGCATACACTTCGCTCTGATATATGCCTTCTCTTTGATAATTGGTATTGGTGATATGTCCTGCTATAAAAAAATCGGCTTTATTATATTTAAACTGAGCTTGAGCAAACACGCTTGCAATAGCGGCTTCTAAGTTATAGTTATATCTAAAAATATCGCCTGTGCTAACAACACGGTTAGGGTTTTGCAAATCAAATTGGACTTGGTCGAAAGCGTCTATATTTAAATAGCCTGTTGTACTTCCCAACATATCTATAATTTGAGCAAAATTATGGGACTTTAAACGCTTATAGTTTACCGCAGCGTTTAAGATTATATAATCTGTTAGTTCTGATGAAAGGCTTGTGTTTACAGATATTTGAGTGTCATCACTTCGATCTTCATACAATACATATGCGGCAAAGTTTCCATTGCTATTATTTGTGATATTGGCATCATAAAGACGGCTCCAATAGAGTTGACCATCAGCGCTAAAATTTTGATGGGCTTCATATGCGCCTGCTAAATCTGACCCATCTCT